>Ga0315282_10003545_pt1 | contig 27960 bp, 28 predicted proteins | sample YL17G07_20_MG_FD_203693 | JGI IMG/M metagenome (GOLD analysis project Ga0315282, IMG submission 203693) | Sediment microbial communities from Yellowstone Lake, YNP, Wyoming, USA - YL17G07_20 | ecosystem: Environmental > Aquatic > Freshwater > Lake > Sediment | place: USA: Wyoming | collected...
TCGACGTAGCTCGCCTGGCGGGCCGGGATGACCTCCGCGTGGGTCATCCGGTTCTCGTCCCCCTGCTCCCGGCACATCTCCTCGAGTATCTCCTCAAAACCCATCTCGCGCACCCGTTCCCTTTTCATAAGCCCACAGCCAATTCTAACCTTAGGCGCAGACATCCGCTGGTAAACACGACGTCGGCCGATAAAGCGACCCGGGTCTTACCCGTAACGCAGGGCGAGTACGGGGTCCGTGCGGGATGCCTTGCTCTCCAGGGCCTCCCGGGCCCGGCGCCGCCTCTACCCGCGGGATTCCCCGGCGTAGAGCAGGGGGAGCCCCATACTGACCACGGCGGCGGTACGGCGTAGCAGGTTAAAGGAATGGAAAATAAAGCCAACCTGGGGATCGCGAATTTCCGGGAGCTTATCTTCGCTGAGCGCGCTGGCGTCCTCTCTGCCGCTATAGACCCTGCCTTGCGAGGGACGGCCGAGGCAGCCGATGATGTGCATGAGGGTGGGGAAGGAGGCTGAGCCCTCCGCGCCGGGCTGCGCGGTGTTCGCGCCCTTTTCCCTCATTCCACTTTCTGGCCTTCCTTGACCTTTCCAACCCCTTCCGTTACTACCCTATCGCCTTCCTCCAGGCCGGAAATAACCTCGACCCACTCCGCGGTCCTGTCCCCCGTTGCTATTTCCCTCTGTTGCGCCTTGCCGTCCACGACCACGTAGACATACTCTTTCCCGTCCACCTCCAGCAAGGCGGTGACGGGCACGGAGATCACGGAGGTCTTGCTCAAGACCTTGATATCCACGGTGGCGTTGTATCCCAACCGCAACGGGACCTCCGTTCTATCCACTAGAACAACCACCGGGAAGATGGTGGTCCCCGCAGAACCGGTCTCCGATTTCACCCCGACCTGGGTCACCTTGCCGGTGAAAGTAAGGTCCGGGTAGGCATCCAGGTAGATATTGACGGGCTGCCCCACTTGCACGTTGGGGATATCCGTCTCCTCCACCTGCGCTTTCACCCGCATATTCTGCAAATCCATTATCTGGAAAACGGGTTTACCGGCGCTGATCTTGGAGCCCACCTTGAACTCGGTCCCCGTCTGGGTCCCACCCAACAGGCTCGAGAGATCGCCCCCCATGAGGCTGCTTAACGCCCCCATGCTCGAGGTCAGCGAGCCAAGGCCCCCCATCAGTTGGGAGAGTATCTCGGTGGGCATGGCCCCCTGCTGGACGGCGAAGACCACGTACCCCGACACCGGCGCGGTGATGTTCGGGCTCTTGGTCCCCTGCATGACCCGTTGGTAATCGTAGCTAGCGGCCTCCACGCGGGCGGCGTCCGCCGCCGCGGCGCTGGACGGGTATCCCGAGTAAGATATATCCGGTGGAGCCGGCCGGGAGTTGATCACCTGTAAATACCTTGCTCTCTGCTCCGCCAGCAGGGATTTCAGGTACTCCTGCTGATCCGGGGGGAGGAAGGGCACAAGTGCCGGGACGGTATCGTAAAAATCGAGCACCATGGTGTCGACCTGGCCCTGCATCTGCTGGAAAACCTTGGAGGTGTATTGCATGCTCGTATATAAATTCGCCAAGCTCGCGTACTGGCCCTCGAGGATGTCCCCTATGGATGCGCTGGTGAGGTAATTGGCCTGGGCCTGGGCGGCCTGCGCCGCCAGCTCCTGCTGGTCCAGGGTGGCCAGGACGTCTCCCGCATTGACGTAATCGCCCTCCTTGACGTTGAGGGCGGCGATGGTCCCTCCCACCAGGGGGGTCACGTCCACGGGCTGGGCCGCGTCCAGGGTCCCCACCGCCGATACCGCCTTGCTCACGTCGCCCCTGGTAACCTCGTTTACGCGTACCCCCTCAATCGCTCCCCCGAAACATCCCGCGAAAAGGGATACGATAAGGGCCGCGCAAAGCACCGCCGCCGTCTTCCCGACTCCGTTCATACCGATCACACCCGTGAAATCCAGCGTTAATAGGACGTGGGCTTGTATCCGCCGCGCCACTAAATATAACTCCGCTCCAGGTATGCGTCAACGTAACAAAATGGGAAGGCCCGGCGATACGGCCCGGGGGTGGAGGCCGGCCCCGCGGTAGGCGAGTGTCGAATCGCCGATGAAGAGATTCCAGTTATAACAGGCCGCGCAGAAGAAGGCGGCCCCCAGCACAACGCTGAAGAAGAGCAAGAAGGAGAACAGCCTCCCCCACCCTCGAGGGGGCGCCAGAAAGCCTGCCAGGACCAGCAGCACGCCCGCTCCCGATATTATCCACAGGGGCGGCCCCATGCCGGGGTTGCCGGCATTCCCGAAGAAGATCCCCTTAAGGCCCAGGGCGGGCTGGACGTTGATCCCCATCTGCCGCAAGGGGAGTACGGCCTGAAAGAAGAGGTAGGCCAGGGGGAAGAGGAGGAGAGAGCCGGCCAGCAGGTACATGGGCCCTCTTCCCGCCCGCAGGGCCAGGAATACCAGGACCAACGCCAGGCCCACCGCGGCCACCAGGCCCACGGTGAAAAACTCCACGCCCTGGTAGGGCAGGATGCCCGGTCCCCCCAAGAGGTCCGTCCTTCCCTGGGAGAACCCTCCCTGGTGAGAGAATATCCCTATCTCGATCCCCTTCTTCCAGGCGAAGACGGGGACGATTGCCAGGACGACCGCCACCGCGGATACAAGGGCCAGCAGGTCCGCGACCCCGAAGCTCTTCGCCCCACGCGCTTTCTCCCCGCGGGGCTTTGAACGAGCATAGCCGGGCTGTACGGCGGCGCCCTCCATCATTCCCGTGGACATAATCGCCGTCTGTTGATACCCCGCCTGCCCGGCGGCGGAGCGGGCCGCCGCGGCCTGTCGCGATGCCACTATGGACAGGGCGCTGCCGCATTCCTGGCAATAGCTGTTTAACTCCGCGTTGGGGGCGTAGCATTCGGGGCATATCACTCTGCTCTGGGGGGTTGCCGCCGCAGTGGCGCCCCCGGCAACCGGGGGGATGGCCTGGGTACTCTCCAGGCTCGGGGGAGGCAGAGTCTCCGTCGGCGGGTGTTCCTCGCGCGGCGGGGATTCCGTTTGGGACGCGGCTAAACGGTAATCCGCCTCCGGGGGCACGTAATAATCCGGCTTCCGCCTTTCCGCCGGCTCCGCGAGTATCTCCTCTATCGGAAAATGAATACCGGGGGCGGTTTCCACCGGAGCCTCCCCGGGCGCCTCCACCCTTTCCCCGCGGGGCCTCTCCGCTCCCTCGTCCCTGGTCCAGGGAATCGGCATGGTGCCCTCACCCGCGGACCCGGGGTAATAAATGGTGGTCACGCCCTCCGTCCCAGGACCGCCTTCCACTCCTGGGGTCCGGGAGGACGGCGCCCGGGGAAACCGGGCCCCGCAGGCCATGCAAAAGACGGCGTCCGGTTTATTATCCGCACCGCAGGAGGGACACTTCACCGCCGGGCAACCCCTTTCATCTGCTCGTTATCGCTCAATCTGCTACGGTAATGATAAACCCACCCGCCTTTTTTGTTAATGCGCCGCTGCCAGGTTATCGGACCGCCTATGAAGCTTGACGGAGATTCGATATCTCTTGTTTTGATGAAGCTCCAATGGGATGACATCGTCGAACATCCAGCCGCTCCAACCTTCCCGCCATGACCGTTTCTCCCCGGTACGGGTATGGGTATTGCGGAATGCGTTTATTCAAATCATGGCAATATCTGGTAAAAATTCGGGGTTCGACAGGCCGACCGAGAACAGGAAGAACCTTGCGTCAGGGGCCGGCCCCGTTGTTTAGCTATGCCAAGCTTATGCCCCACGTCAGGGGCTGGCCGGGGATGATGCAGAGGTTATTACTCAGGCGGTGGAGACGTAGACCAGGGGAAGGAAGAAAGCCACGAAGTTGTTGATGGCATGGGCGGTGATGGGCGACCAGAGGTTGTCGTTGTATTCATAGAGCATGCAGAACAGGGCCCCGGCCAGGGTCCTGCCGATGAGCCCGAACAGGCTGAAGTGGACGGCGGAGAAAAGAAACCCGTTTAAGAAAATCGCCCCCCATACCCCCAACCGGTTGCGCATGGCGGGGTAGAGATAGCCCCGGAAAAAGATCTCCTCGCAGATGGGCGCGGCGACGATAATGATGATGCCGGCTATGAGAAGGTCGGTACCGGTGATGTTCTTAACGTTCACGTCTGAGAAGCCCTGCAGCCATTTCTCGATCCACCCCACCCCGTTGAAAAGGGCCACGGATAGGGCGCCCGCGGCCACGGCCATCCAGAAGGCCAGCGATCCTCCGATGATCCCTAATCCCAGGCTGGCCGGAAGGTTACGGCCGTGGAGCCCCATCTCCCCCAGGGCGGGCCCGTAGCGGGAGACGGTGATGAAGGCGAAGAAGAGCATGGCGGGGTAGAGCAGCGTCGAGAGGAGCAGCTGGGCCACTCCAACGGATACCTCCTCCCCCTGGCGCATCATGTAGGTCATGACCCCGCTCAATATGAACGGGACGGGGAGAAAGGCCAGGCCCGGCCAGAGCTTCCAGGAGATCCCCGCGAATGATGGCCCCTGCCGGGGTTGAAGGACCCCCCTGTTCCCCGGGGGCAGGCGCCTTGCCAGGGCGTAGGAGCGTTGAAAACAACCCTCGCACAGCCGCCTGTCACCCACGATTCTCTGGCACCCCGAACAGATAAGGGCGCCGCACGCACTGCACCGCGTGACCGCCCGCACCCCGGGATGAAATGCGCATGTGGCCACCACCCTCGCCCCCACCGGCCTCCCTTCCCCCGGTTGGGGGGCTCCCAGGGGCGGCTGGCCGGGTGGAGGGGCCTGGGGAGAAGGCCCGATCGCCGGGGCTCCCGACGCCTCCATCCTCCCTGTCTCCTGTCGCCGCTTCGCCTCCTCCAGGCAAGCCCCGCAATAGGGGCGGGCGCCGATCTCCACGATGCACTCCCGGCAGAGATACTTCCCGCAACCCACGCACCTGGCCACGGCTGGGCTCTGGGGGTGCTCTTCGCAATGGGGTCTTTGCATCTCACCTCATTTCCCCACAACGCCGGTCATACGCCGCACTCTCCGCTCAACGGGTCACCATCCCGCGAATATGGTTATCAGCATAACCACCAGGTTATAAAAAGCATGGGTCAGCATGGGGGCGAACAGCGAATCGGTTCTCTCGTACATATACGCCAGGACGACCCCGACCAAGATCAAAGATATCATGAACAGCGGTTGAAAATGCAGGGCGCCGAAAATCAGCCCGTTGAGGAACACGGCCATAGAGGGGCCCAGGCGGCGGCGCAGCGCCGGGTAGAACAAGCCGCGGAAGAACAGCTCCTCGAAAATGGGGGCCAGGACCACCACCGTCAACAAGACCATCGCTACGGTGCCTCCTCCCGCTCCCTTGAGGTTCTCCGACTCGGTGTTGACGGGCGCCCTCCCCGCAAGGAGATAGAACAATAGAAAGATAATAAAGTAGGCCCCGTAGCTGAAGGCCAGCGCCACCAGGCTTCCCAACCCGCCGGCAAGCAGGGTGCGCCCCGGTTTCCCCCATCGAATTCCCAACTCCTTCCATCCGCGGTGGTGGCGGCGGACTATGTACCAGATACTGAAGGCGATGAGGGGACAGAAAACCAGGGCATAGGAGAGATAGCTGTAGAAGAAGGGGTTGCCCGTGGTGAGGAGCAGCACCAAACTCAATGCGTTGTAGAGGCCGAAGACCAGGAGCAGGGCGATCACCACTTCCTTCAAGCTCCAACTCGCCCTCCACCATCTCTTCTCCCTTTCGTCCGCGGGCTCCGGCGGCTCCAGGCGGAACGGTGGAGGAACGGGATAGGGGGGTGGAGCGGGATAAGGAGGGGGCACGCGATAAGTGGCCGGTATGGGGATGAAGGGGCGGCATTGAGGGCAGTAGTGCAGGTAGCCGGCGCGGCGGTCGCACTCCCGGCAGACCGGCCTCGCGCACGACACGCATAGCGCCGTCGCCGCTTCCGAGGGGTGCCGGTAACAGCACGGGGGCTCCTGCTTGGCGTTCTCTCCCCCGGTACCGGTTCCCTCTTCAGCCATCTAGATCCCCGAGATAAGCTCCGCGATCTGCACGGCGTTCAAGGCGGCGCCCTTGCGCAGGTTGTCGCCGACGATCCACAGATTCAGGGCGTTGGGGCAGGAGAGATCGGCGCGGATCCTGCCGACGTAACACGGGTCCTTGCCGGCCGCTTCCGCGGCCAGGGGATAGAGGTTGTTATCCGGGTCGTCCACCACCTCCACCCCCGGGGCGTCCTTCAGTATGCGCCTGGCCTCCTCGGGGTCCACGGCCTCCTCGAACTCCACGTTCACCGACTCCGAGTGGCCCACGAAAACCGGGACGCGCACGGTGGTGGCGGATATGGGCAGGTCGGGAAGTCCCATTATTTTCCTTGTCTCGTCGACCATCTTCATTTCCTCTTTGGTATAGCCGCCGGGTAGAAACACGTCGATATGGGGCAGGCAGTTGAAGGCTACGGGGTGGGGGTAGACCCTAGGCACCGGATCCTTTCCCTCCAGGACTTCGCTCGACTGCAACCGTAGCTCATCCACGGCATTCTTGCCGGTCCCGGACACGGACTGGTAGGTGGACACGATCACCCTTTTAATGGGCGAGCGGTCGTGCAGGGGCTTGAGCACCACCACCATCTGGATGGTGGAGCAGTTGGGGTTGGCGATGATGCCGCCGTGCCCGAGGGCGTCGCCGGGGTTGACCTCGGGTACTACCAGGGGTACGCCCTCGTCCATGCGGAAGGCGCTGCTGTTATCCACCACCACCGCCCCCGCCTCAACGGCTATGGGGGCGTAGCGGAGGGATATCCCCGACCCGGCGGAAAAGAGGGCGAGCTCTATACCGAGGAAGGAGTCCTCGTCCAGCACCTGGACGTCCAATTCCTCCCCCCGGAAGGGCAGGTGTCTCCCCCGCGAGCGCTCCGAGGCCAGCAGGCGCAGCTCGGCCACGGGAAAACCCCGTTCCTCCAGGATCTCGCGCATGGCGATGCCGACCATCCCGGTCGCTCCAACTATCGCCACTCTGTACCCTGTGGTCATGGTCTCTCCTACGCTCTCATTACCACGCCTTTATCCAACCTGAACTTCTTGTGGATGGCGCTCACCGCCTTCTTCACGTCCTCGGCCCGGATTACGCAGCTTATCTTGATGGCCGAGGTGCTGATCATCTCGATATTAATACCGTTCTCCGCCAGGGCGCTGAACATATCCGCCGCCACTCCCGGGTGGGTTCGCATCCCCGCCCCCACCAGGCTCACCTTGGCGATGTCCTCCTCGACGGCCACCCCGCCCGCCTCCAGCTCCTTCGCTATCCTCTCGCTGATCTCGGCGGCCTTCCTCAAATCGTCCGCGCCCACGGTGAAGGAAATGGCCGTGCGATTATCCTCGCCTACGTTCTGGATGATCATATCCACGCTGATATTCTCTTTCGATAGGGCCTGGAAAAGTCTGGCAGCCACACCGGGACGGTCGGGGACGTCGAATACGGTCACCTTCGCCTCCCCGGTATCGTAGGTGACCCCGCTGATGATGGCCTTCTCCATCCTCTTGTCGCTCTCGGCGATCCATGTCCCCTCTTCCTCGGAAAAACTGGACCTCACGTGTATCACCACCCCGTAATTCCTCGCAAACTCCACGCTGCGCAACTGCAGCACCTTGGCGCCGGTGGCGGCTATCTCCAGCATCTCCTCGTAGGAGACGCGGTGCAGCTTCCTTGCCTCCGGCACCAGCCGCGGGTCAGCGGTGAAGACGCCCTCCACGTCGGTATATATCTCGCACACATCCGCCCCGAGGGCGGCCGCCAGGGCCACCGCCGTCGTATCCGAGCCGCCTCTCCCGAGGGTGGTGATCTGGTCGTCGAGGGTCACTCCCTGAAACCCGGCGACGATGACGATGCTCCCTTTCTCCAGCTCCTCCAGGATGCGGCCCACCTTTACGTCCAGGATCTTCGCCTTGGTATGGGCGCCGTCCGTTACTATTCCCACCTGGGCCCCGGTAAAGGAGATGGCCTCGTACCCCAGCTCAAGCGTGGCCATGGAGAGAAGGGCCACGGAGATCTGCTCGCCGGTGGAGAGGAGCACGTCCATCTCCCTCTCGCGCGGCGTGTCGGAGATCTCGTAGGCCAGGCTCACCAGGCGGTCGGTGGTGTCCCCCAGGGCGGATATGACCACCACCACGTGGTAGCCCTTTTTCCTGGTCTCGGTGACCCGCCAGGCAACGTTTTTTATCTTCTCCGGGTCGGCCACGGAGGTGCCGCCGAACTTCTGCACGATGATATTCACGCTCTGCTACCTCTCCCGCGGAGCCGCACCAGGCCTGCACCCGCATGGCGCGAACCTATAGAACCTATATATTACCATTCTTTCACACTGGCACGGAATACCGTCAAGGGAAGCGGCCTGCGCAACCGGCCTAAAGCTCCTGCCGCCCTTTCAGGGCACGGCCCAGGGTGATCTCGTCGGCGTACTCGAGATCCCCCCCCACCGGAAGGCCGCTGGCGATGCGCGTCGCCTTCACCCCCAGGGGTCTCAACAGGTTGGCCAGGTAGACGGCGGTGGCCTCCCCCTCCACCCTGGGGTTGGTGGCCACGATAATCTCGCGGATGTCCTCCTTGCGAACCCGGTCCAGCAGCTCCCTTACCCTGAGCTCCTCCGGCCCGATGCCGTCGATAGGGGAAATGGCTCCCCCCAGCACGTGGTAAAGTCCGCGGAACTCCCCGGTTCGCTCAACGGCCACGATATCCTGGGGCCTCTCCACCACGCATACCAGGGTCGGGTCCCGGCGGGTGTCCATGCAGAATTCACAGAGCTCCCCCTGGGCAAAATTGAAGCAGCGGGCGCAGAAGGTCACTTTTTCCCTGGCCTCCACGATGGCCTCCGCCAGGGACCTGGCCTCCTCGGGTGGGACCTTGAGCAGATGGAAGGCCAGGCGTTGCGCCGTTTTGGGGCCCACCCCGGGAAGCCTGGTCAGTTCCTCCACCAGGCGGGCTATGGGGGGCGTGTAAAGCAAGGTCGTCTCCTACTAAAGTCCCGGGATCTTCATTCCCTTGGTAAAAGATCCCAGGCGCTCCTCCGCCAGTTCCCGGGATTTGCGCAGGGCCTCCGATATCGCCGCCAGGACCAGGTCCTCCAGCATCTCCACGTCCTCGGGATCCACCGCCTCGGGATCTATCTTAACCTCCAGGATATTCTGCTGCCCGTCGGCCACCACCCGGACCATGCCGCCCCCCGAGGTCGCCTCCACCCGCTCCTCGGCCAGGGCTTCCTGCGCCTCCAGCATCTGGCGCTGCATCTTCTGGGCCTGCTTCATCATCTTCTGAATGTTGCCGTTCATCCCGCACCTCCCGGTCCCACCGTATTACTCGTTCAGTTTGATCTCCTCGATTATCTCCGCGCCGAAGACATCCTTCACCAGCTTTACTTTTCCGGCATCATGGGTTTCCGTACTCGTCTTTTCCGCGGGTTCCGGCTTGGCCTCCTCCGGGGGTTCCGGCACGTCTCCCGGCGCCGACTCCGGGCCGGCCTCCCCTGCCGCCTGCCCCACCGGCCGGGCTTCGGGGTCCCCGTCTTTCTCCTGCCCGTTGGCCTTCGCGGTCCTCCGCCGGGGTTGTTTCCGCTCCTTCGGGCCCTTGTCCTTCCCCACCGATCCCCGCCGCGGCTCCTCCTCTATCCCGGATCGTACCTTCAATTCCACCCCCAGGACCTCCTCCAGGGCCTCCTCCAACACCCTCCGGTGGTCCTCCTTATCCATCTCCCCCCGGTGAAAGGAACGGTCGGGGGGAAAGGAGATGACCAGCTCTCCGCCCCGAACCTCCTGGGGCTTCCCCTCCAGCAGGAAAGCGTGGGTGGTGATCTTCTTATCCTTGACCCTGTCCTTGATCTGCGGCCAGGCTCTCCGCACCGTGGCCAAGTCTACAGGGATGGTAGCCGGCGCCGCAACCGCCGGTCTCGCGATGTCTTTCGCCACCGTTTTCTCGCTATCAAGGCCTCCGGCCGCCTCGGCACCCCCGGGGTGCTCCTCCTCTTCTATCTCCGGCTCTTCTTCCCCCTCGGGAACCTCGCCCCCGGCGGGCTCCTCCCTAGTCTCCCGCCAGGCACGCGGCGCCGGGGCGGCCTGAGCCGGTGCCGCCTCCCCGCCCCGCTTCCTGATCAACCTCTCCATCTCGCCCTCCAGCTTCTCCAGGCGCACGGCAAGGGCTTCGGGAGAGGCATCCAGCTCGCTGCGGGCCATTCCGATCAAGGCTCCCTCCAGGACCAGGCGGGGAGAGGAGGTCGCCTGCATCTCCTTCACCGCCTCCCGGAGGGCGTTGATGAAATGGAAGGTGCGGTCGGGTGGGAGGGCCTCGGCCTGCCGGCGTATGCTCCGGTAGGCGCCCTCGTCCACCTCCAGATCCTCGGGGCTCAAATCCGCGTATTGTAAGAGGAAGACCCGGCGGAAATGCTCCTGCGCCCCCCGGGCGAACTGGACCAGGTCCCGTCCCTCCTCGTAGGCCCTCTCCACCAGGTTTATAGTCCCAGCCGTGTCCCCTCCGGCCAGGTAGTCCCCCAACTGTACCAGCATCTCATCCTCGATAAGGCCCAGAAAGCCGGCCGCTTCGGCCTCGTCCACCACGCCGTCCCCATAGCTTATTACCTGCTCCAGTATGACCAGGGCATCCCGCGCCGACCCCCTGGCCCTGCGGGCGATCAGGCGCAGCGCGCCCTCCGAGGCTTGGGCGCCCTCCTCCTCGGACACGCGGGCGAGATGCTGGGCCAGGCGGGATACGGGCACGCTGCGGAAGTCAAACCTCTGGCAGCGGGAGAGGATGGTGGGGGGCATCTTGTGGGGCTCGGTGGTGGCCAGGACGAACACCACGTGCGCCGGCGGTTCCTCCAGCATCTTCAGCAGCGCGTTGAAGGCCTGAATGGTAATCATGTGGGCCTCGTCTAGGATGTATACCTTCATGCGCGCCGCCGCAGGGGAGAAAATCACCCGCTCCCGCAGGTCCCGGATGTCGTCTATGCCCCGGTTGGAGGCGGCGTCTATCTCGATGACATCGACGGAGGTTCCCTCGGTTATGGCCCGGCAGGAGGCGCAGCGGTTGCAGGGGTTTGGGGTGGGCCCCTCCTCGCAGTTGAGGGCCTTGGCCAGGATGCGCGCCGTGCTCGTCTTCCCGGTGCCGCGGGGCCCGGCGAATAAGTAGGCGTGGGCGAAATTCCCGCTGCGCAGGGAGTTGCCCAGGGTACGGGTTACGTACTCCTGCCCGATGACCTCCTCAAAGGTCTGGGGCCGCCATTTTCTGTACAGCGATATATAAGCCAAGTTCCATCACTCCATAACGCACGGGAACTTCGGGCGTATTATAAGTGAAATATATGTGATCGTGCACCCGCCCTCGACTCCCGACCCCAAGCGCTACACAGGTAGTTAGCTCCGGACAGGTTTGTCTGCGGCACACGAAAAGGTTTGTTTACCGCTGCTTCCTTCCGGACCTGACGGGGTTCACAATTTTCCGTTGCGCAGGACCCGACCTTCAACACCACTTGCCTGCGCGCAATACTCAAGACCGGAGAGCCTCAGTTGGGGATTCGGCCCCGCTGTAGCGGATTGCGGGTTCAGGGCACCGCTAGCTCCCCGCTTAGCACGATCACATTTATTAGTATAGCACGCGCCTGCCCCTGGTCAGCCCCGGACATGGGACATATTAAGAAGACGTTCCAAGAGATGGGGTCAGCCCCTCGAGTTTGGATTCCCATGAGGCGGCGGCAATGGACGGGGTCGGGTCTTCGATTTTGCGGTTTTCAAGAGAGGTTCTCTTCTTTGGAAATTATTGTAAGAAAATCCACAATCGAAGACCTGACCCCGTCTCTGCGAACTTTTCGAAGGAATCAAACTCGAGGGGCTGACCCGGGGCAGGTGCCGGCGGGCAACGTGTATAATAATAGAAACAAGAGATAAGTGCCCTCGATATGTCTCGCTGGAATCGAGGGAAGACACCGCCCTCCCAGGCTGATGGGTCGAAACGGCGGCTAAGGGGCCGGGTGAACCGGGCCGATGTGAGCGGGAGGAAAAATGGGTGAAGGGGAACTGCGGGAAAGAGCCTCCACCGGCATCAAAAAACTTGATTCCATGATGGAGGGCGGCCCTCTCCGGGGGTCCGTAACCCTGGTCATAGGAGCGCCCGGTACCGGAAAGACCTGCCTGGGGCTGGAGTTCATATCCCGCGGCATCAAGGAGATGGGGGAGCCCGGGCTTATCGTCACCTTCGAGCATTTCCCCAAGAAGTTATTGCGGGATGCGGCATCCCTGGGCTTCGACCTGCAGGAAATGGAGAAAGACGGCATGCTGCGCATCCTCTTCACCTCCCCGGAGATCTTCTTCGAGCAGGCGCAGGTGCCTGGGGGCCTGCTGGACACCATGGTCCAGGAGTTAGGCGCGAAGAGAATCCTGATCGACTCCATCTCCCACATGGAACGTTTGGCGCGCGACCCGGTGAAGCTGCGCGAGGTCGCCTTCACCTTCATCAACGCCCTCTTGCGGCATGGGTTGACGGCCGTGGTCACCCAGGAGGACCCGGATATCACCGGGGACATGGCCGCGGCCCAATACGGCATATCTTACCTGGTGGATACGGTGATTATCCTGCGTTACGTCGAGTTGGACTCCTCCGTCAGCCGGGCCCTGCTGGTTCTCAAGCAAAGGGCCAGCGCCCACGATAAGGCCATCCGGGAGTTTCGCATAACCGGCAACGGCATCGTGATCGAGGAGCCTTTCGCCGATCGAGAGGGCGTGCTCTCGGGGCTTCCGCGCAAGAAGGAGATAGACGCCTTCATGGAGGTCTTCGGGAAAAAGGCCAAGTCCGCCGGGAAAGGGGAGGTGGAATGAAAGGCGGGAGCACAGCCGCAGTCCATCCCCCAGCCAACGGCGAGGACCTGCCCTCGTAGCTGCCGCGAATTAAGGAGAGAAATGCCTTCCTGGAGGCCTTAGGCATAAAGGCCAAGCCCGCCGGGAAAGGGGAGGTGGATTAGATGGCGGAAAAGATCCTGGTGGTTGACGATGATCGGGAAATGGTCGAGCTTATAGAGCTCTTCTTGAGCAACGCCGGCTTCGTGACCCTGTCGGCCTTCTCCGGGGAAGAGGCCCTGGAAAAGACCTTCAAGGAGAATCCGGACCTTATATTGCTGGACATCATGATGCCCAAGATCGACGGCTGGGAGGTCTTGCGCCGCATAAAAAACGACCCCCAGGTCCAGGACACCCCCGTGGCCTTCATCACCGCCCGTACCCAAAACATCGACAAGATGATCGGCCTATCGGTAATGAAGGCCGCGGGATATATAACCAAGCCCTTCAGCAAGCAGGAGCTCCTGAGCGAGGTCAGGCGCATTATCGACGAATCCAAGAGGAGCGCGGGAGAGCGAACTCCCCCGTGGCCCCCTAGACAATGAATCGTAAAGGGGGAACGGTTGACTGCCTACGACTGGTGGAAAACGGTATCTCTGTTTCTGTGGTTCTACAACACCTCCGCCACCGCCATGGTCCTCCTTTATTTCTATGGCATCTGCCGCCTGGCGGAGCACAGGTTCAGAGGCCGCACCTACGCCGGGCTGCTCCTGTTATTTTTCTTGCTCATGGGCGCCAGCACCCTGATCTTTTCCGCCTCCTCATCCATAATTGCTACTAATATATGGTATGCGATTTGGCCGGGTATCTCGGGAGTGTTCTTGTTTATCGTGGTATATCGCACGCATCGCGTAATGATGGGATAATGGAATACCTATCCTCCACCATATACATCATCGGCCCGCTGGGGGTAGTGGCCATGCTTCTCCTCTTCATGACCATGGGGAAGAGGTTGGGTGAGGCCCTGGAGTTGCCTCCCTATTACCGGCTCTACTTCCTGGCGATTTTTTTCTTCTTTCTGCCCCTGCCCCTGGCATGGGTATCGCTGCTGGTCAAGGCCTGGGGCCTCCCGAACCCCGAACCCCAAACGGGCCTGATCATCAAGATAATGGTCGCCTCCCTGCCCATGACCATAGCCATCACCTTTGCCGTTTTCGCCACGGCGAAATACTGGAACTGGATCTGGGGCGAGCTTCGCCGGTCCAGGAAGGGAGGCGGGGAGAAGGATGCGACCTGACATGCCCCGGCGGCCCCTTATCGCGGCGGTGGTAGCCCTCCTCGTTTTTTCCGCCCTCGCACTCGCGGCTGCCGCAGCGGGGTGGCGCATCGCCTCCATCACGATGTCCGCTCTGACCCTGGCGGCCATCGCCACGGCGTTGTTCCTCTCGATCCCGCGCCCCCGCACCCCGCGGGCGGCCCTCTTGACCGACGAAGAGGTGCGGCCTTTTCTGCTGGATTCAATCCCCTCCCCGGCACTGCTGGTCAGTGAAGAGGGGGAGATTATGCACATCAACCGCCTGTGCGGCGAGTTCCTGCTGGCAACTGGAGAGGATATATCCTCCCTGGCGGGAAAACCTCTCAACCAGGTTTTCCTGCCACCCTATTTCGGGAACTGGACCCCCCTGCTCGAGGAGGCCGCCCGTGAGCGGCGACCGCTGCAGCGCCGCTCCGTGCAATACTTCACGGAGAACCAGCCGGGGATCTGCCAGGTGTGGATCGCCCCCTTCGATCCCGCCTCGGGAAAAGCCGGCCCTTTCCTGATCATGGTCCAGGATATCACGGAGGAGGCCTCGGAGCGCGCCGCACTCCTGGAGGCCCAGGAACGCGAGGCGGGCCTGTTCGAGGGCGTGCCGGTAAAGATCGCCGTCCTGGACCGCAATTTCCGGCTGTTGCGTTGCAACCATCTCATGCAGCAGTGGATACACGAGACCTGCGGCCTGGAGGACCCGGCCCTCCCGGGGCTGCCCGCGCTGGATATCATGCCCCAGGAATTCCGCCCCGACTGGAAGCGCATCCTGCGGCGGGTACTGGTGGAGGGCCGCGGTTTCGAGCAGCCCCGCGTCCACCAGACGGTGGGGGAAACGGATTATTTCCACCGCGTGCGCCTGCACCCGCTGGCGGACGATTCGGGCAACGTCCGCGGGGCCCTCCTGCTCTACGATGACGTTACCGAATACGTGCGCCTGGAGCGCCGCCTCGCGGAGACCACCGATTACCTCAACCTGCTCATCGAGAGCCTCAACGACGGCTTTTACGCCTTGGACCCGCAGGGCAGATTCTCCTTTTGCAACCAGGCCTTCCTGGAGATGCTGGGCATGAGCGGCTCCGACGAACTACTCCAGAAGGAGCCCACGGACATCGTTATGCCGGGCGAGACCCCGAAGATATCCCGCATGCTGCAGAGGCGGCAACGCGGGGAGAAGGTCTTCTTCGAGACCGCGCTCAAACGCCTGGACGGGAGTCCCCTGTCGGTGCAGATAAGCTCGGCACCCCTCTTCCGCTCCGGCAAATTCATGGGCATCGTGGGTATCGCCCACGATCTCAGCGAGCGCAGGCGGCTGGAGGCCATGGTGGAACAAACTCACCAGGACCTGGAAAAGGCCTACGAGGAGCTCTCCGTCCTGGACAAGATGAAATCGGACTTTATCGCCATCGCCTCCCACGAGCTGCGCACCCCCCTGTCCATAATTAAGGGATACTCCGACGCCTTTCAATACGGCGAACTGGGAGACCTTTCCAGCTTCCAGATGGACAAGATCAAGATCATGAACTCCCGCGCGGACCAGATGACCAAGATCATCAACGACCTCCTGGACGTGACCCGCCTCGAGGAAGGGCGCATGGTAGGCCAAAAATGGCCGGCGCCGGTGGAGGGGCTGATCGTCAACGCCGTTTCGGAGTACAAGGGCCGGGCCGCCAACGGCGGCCAGGAGCTATGCTACTCCATCGAGGAAAACCTGCCGCCGGTGAGCGTGGATGTCTGGCGGGTCCACCAGGTCATGGAGAACCTCATCGGCAACGCCCTGAAATTCACCCCCGAGGGAGGATCGATAGAGGTAGCTGCGAGGAGCTCTTCCGACCCGGGCATGGTGGAAATCGAGGTCCGGGATACGGGGCCCGGGATACCGGAGCACGAACAAAAAAGGTTGTTTACTATGTTTTACCAGATCGAAACGGATTCAACACGCTCCACCGGAGGCCTGGGGCTCGGCCTGGTGATCTCCAAGGGCATCGTCGAGGGCCATGGCGGGCGGATCTGGGTGGAGAGCGAGACGAAGAAGGGCTCCTCCTTCAAATTCACCCTTCCTATTTACAGGGAGGGTTAGGATTGTGAAAACGGTCGCCCCGGGAGATAGAGGCCTGGCGGTCAGCGACGTGCAAAAGAGGCTGCGCGATCTCGGTTTCGCCTCCCCGGGCTTCGAGGGCGAGCTGAGGGAGGCCTACTACGGGGAGAACACGGCGGGGGCGGTGCGCGACTTCCAGGAAAAAAGAGGCCTGCGCGCGGACGGTTGCGTGGACGAAACCACCTGGCAGGAACTGGTGGAGGCCTCGTTCCGCCTGGGGGACAGGTTCCTTTACTTGAGGATTCCCCCCTTCCGCGGCGATGACGTTAGGGAGATCCAGCGTTATCTCAACCGGCTGGGCTTCAACGCCGGCCGGGAGGACGGTATCTTCGGCCAGGACACCGACCGGGCATTGCGCTCCTTCCAGCACAACATGGGGCTCCCCGTCGACGGCATCGCCGGTTCCTCTACCATATCCTGCCTGCTGCGGCTACGGCACGCCCTGAAGGACACCAGCGTCGCCGAGGTTCACGAAGCCCTCCAGGACCAGGCCGTCCGGGGCCTGGAGGGCCGGAGCGTGGTGCTGGACGCCGCGGAAGGTGACGCCTTCGCCGAGGCGCTGCTGTGCAAAGTCGCCGATGAACTGCTCGCCCGCGGATTATCCGCCGTGATCACCGGCGGGGCCTCGGGGCCTCTGCCCGAAAGCCAGCGGGCACACCTGGCCAACGACCGCCACGCCGACCTGGTACTCGGGTTGAGGGCGTCCGGCGAGGGTGGGTTCCGTGTCTATTATTTCGGGAGCGGGAGCTACTCCTCACCGCGGGGCAGGCGCCTGGCGGAGATCCTGCACGGAGAGATGGGGGCCCTGTCGGAGGGGGAGATCCATCCCCCGGAAAGGAAGAGCTATCCCCTGCTGAGGGAAACGCGCATGCCCTGCGTTATCGTGGAATCGCCTCAGGATATGGTTCGCCAGGAAGGTTTCCCCCTGGTGCTGGCCCGGTCGGTTCTGAGCTACTTTCGCCCCGCCGAGGAAAGCCCCTCCCACCATTAAGCGCCGGGGGGCTCTATATCTTCTATTATTACCTCGACGTCCTCTACCTCGACCTCGGTGATTCCTTCCACGTAGTCCTTGACCTTTTTCCTTACCTCCTGCGCCAGGGAGGGAATATCAACCCCGTAGCACACCCGGAGATACACGCTTAATAGGTAGGATGAATCCTCCCTTTCCACCTTCACTCCCTTGTGCACGAATTCCCTTTTCACGCGGGAGGTAAGGCTCTCCACCGGCTTGCGATGGCAGGCCACCACGCCTTCCACGCCGCCTGCCGCCTGGGCCGCGAGGGCGGCGATGGCCTCGCGGGATACCTCCACGGTTTCGCTTCTCGTCTCGTCCTTCACAGATCCATCACCCCGTGCTTAATCGAGTTTATGGTCACCGAGCCGTCCGATATGTTGAACCGCATCGTCCTCCCGTAACTCCCGCCCGTGTCCTCCGCCACCACCGGTATCTTCAACTCCCTGAGGGCCCGTTTGGCCGCCTCGATATTGCGATCCCCTATCTGCATCCCCAGGCAGGGCCCGGGAATATTGCGCGGGTTAACGGCGCCGGGGATGGTAAACATGCAGGCCCCTCCGGCGACCTTCGCCTTTATGTCCCGGCGCAAGGAGCCCAGCCTCTCCATCTCCTCGACCATGGCCCTGATGGCCGTGTCCGCGTACTTTCCCGGGCTCCCCTTTCTGGTCATGGACCGGGAGTCCGGCAGCATTATATGGGCCAGCCCGCCGACACGCTTCTTATCGTCGTAAAGGGCCACGCCCACGCAGCTCCCGAGGCCGAAGCTGGCCAGGACATGGGGATTATGGGTTACGTAATATTCCGCCACGCCCACGTTTACGATCTCGTCTTCCACTAATCGCTCACTCCAAGTCTTCCCAGTATGATCTCCGGCGAGCTCGGGCCGGGAAACAGGATCCGCCGCCCGCCGATCTTGTGCTGCTTTGAGATCCATTTCATTCCGCCTATGTCAACGATCTCGTCTTCCACTAATCTCTCACTCCAAGTCTTCCCAGTATGATGTCCAGCGAGCCCAAGTCAGGAAAGAGAATGAGGTGCCCACAGATTCTGTGTTGCATTATATCGAACTCCGTCTCAATCACCAGGACGTAGTCCTCCGACTGGCTGATCTCCACCAGGATGAAGTCGATTATCGCCCCCGCCATGTCCATGGCAAACCCCGGAACGGAGGGCCTTAAAAGGATGCCGGTCATTTGAGAGAGGGCGTTGAGATAGGAGCCGGCCAGGATGCTCCCCGTCTCTTGCAGGGCCGATTGCTCCACGGTGGTCAGCTCGCCCTCGCTGTCCGTCGAAACCATCAAGCGCGCCAGCTCCATGGCACTTTTCTCCGCTAATAAAAGCAGCATGCTTCCCGATGCGTTTCCGCTTATATGCAGGTAGATGCCCACCACGGGGGTCTCGGCCCCGCCGACCAGGTCCGAGACCTTTACCAGGGGCACCAGGGAAGCCCGCGGCACGCTCAACAACACCTTCTTGTCCACCATGGTGGAAAGGGCCACGGCGGCATTTCCCGAGCCGATATTGCCCACCTCCCTTAAAGCATCCAGCTGCAGGGGGGTAAGCCCTTTCCTCTCTGCCATCGTTCCTCCTTTCGGGCCTCCTTAAGCCAAGCCCAATCCCTTTCAGGATAACAGCGTGGGAATGTCCAGGATAAGGGCGACTTCCCCGGTGCCCAATATAGTAGCACCTCCGAAGCCGCGGATTCCCTTCAAAAAACGGTCCAGGCTGGTAATCACTATCTCCTGTTGACCTAAAAGCTCGTCCACCGCTATGGCTATGCTCTTCAGCGCTACCTCCACCACCACTACCGGAAAGGCCCCCTGGTTGTTCTCCCCCGGCATGCCGAGGACCCGGGCCAGGCGCATCAACGGCAGGGTCTCGTCCCGCAGGAAAATGACCTCTTGATTGGAGACATATTTTATCTCGTGCGGGGAGATCACCGCCGTCTCAGACACCACCCCCAGCGGTATAGCATATATCTCTTCCTGCGCCTTGACCAGCAGAGCCTGGATGATGGCCAGGGTCAGCGGGAGCTTCATAGCGAAGGTGGTACCCTCGCCCTTGATGCTCTGCATTATCAACATCCCGCCCAACGACTCCACCTTGTTTTTTACCACGTCCAGCCCGACGCCTCGCCCCGAGACTCCACTGACTTCCTCGGCCGACGAGAAGCCGGGCGACACCAGCAGGCCCAGGGTGTCCTCTTCGTTCAGGGGCTTCCTCTCCTCCGCGGAAATAAGTCCCTTCTCCGCGGCCAGGGTGAATATCTTCTCCGCATCCACTCCCTGCCCGTCATCGGAGACCTCGATGGACACATAGTTGCGGTCGCGCCGAGCCCGGAGTTTTATGCTGCCACGCCGCGGCTTTCCCCTCGCTTCCCGCTCCTCGGGATTGTCTATGCCGTGATCGACGGCGTTGCGGAGCAGGTGCATGAGGGGATCGCTGATCTCGTCGAGGATGGTGCGGTCAAGTTCGATGTCCTTCCCCTCCACGGCAAAGTCCACTTCCTTCCCCCGGTTCTTGGCCAGGTCGCGCACCATGCGCGGAAAACGGTTGAATATGTGTTCCACTGGCACCATCCGCGTCTTCATCACCTCGTCCTGGAGGTCCGCGGTGAGGCGAGCGGTTTGGGCGAGCGCCTCCTTGAGATCGGGGATGTTGTGGGAGGATGCGATCTCCTGCAACCTGGTGCGGTTGATCACCAGCTCGCCGATGAGGTTCATCAGGTTGTCCAGCCGGGATATATTCACCCTCACGCTCTGGGTACGAACCGGTGCCACCGCAGCGCCCATCGCTTCATAGGGCTGTTGCTCGGCAGCCTCAGCCTTCTCTTCCCCTGTGCCCCCGAGCTCGCCCAGGGGCGCCTCTACCATGAGCTCCTCCTCTTTCTCCGCGGGAAGTACCTCAACCTCCTGCACCTCGGCGATGGTGAGTAGAGCTTTGCGCACATTATGCAGGGTCTCTTCCGTGGCGAAGAACACCTCGAAGGAGCGGTCGAACTTCTCGTCCTCCAGGTCCTCCACGGAGGGGCGCGAGGTGATCACCTTGCCTACCTGCGAGAGCTTCTTGAAAATCATGAACACCCGGACCGACTTGAGGACGCAGTCCTTGTCCAGGGTTACCCTCAGTCGCAGGACCTTTTCCCCGACCACTTCCTCTCGCGACCATTCCTCCTGCTCCCGGGGGGGTTGGGTGAGCCCGACAGCCCCTTCGGCCTCCCCGGCTTCGGCGGTCGGCGTCTCCCCTTCCCCCGCTTCCGCCGGTGAAGGCTCGGTGGCCGGGAAGCCTCCCCTCTCACCCGCGTAAACCCCGTGCAGGGCCTCGATAAGCGGCTTGGTGTCCAGCGTCTTGCCGCTCTCCTCCGCGATCACCGCCACCATCGCCCCCAGCATGTCAAAGCAGCTGAAAAGCAGGTCCACGATCTCCGTGTCGGCTTCTATATCCCCGCTGCGCAGCCCGTCCAGTACGTTCTCCATCTCGTGGGTGAGCTCCGTCAGCTGGTCGAAGCCCATGGTGGCGGACATGCCCTTCAGGGTGTGGGCGGAGCGGAAAATTTCGGTAAGCACATCGGGGTTTCCCGGGTCTTTCTCCAGGTCAATCATGGACTGGTTCAAGGCCTCCAGGTGCTCCTGGGCTTCGCTGATGAAGAGCTCTTTATACTGAGATATGTCCATGTCCATTTCTTGGAATCCTTCTCCGGCAATCCCCGGGCGGCAACGCCTTACAACAACTCCAACACTTTCTCCGGTATCTTCTCCAGGGAAACCACCCAGTCGACAAAGCCCCTATCGATGGCCACCTTGGGCATGCCGTACACCAGGCAGCTTTCCTCGTCCTGGGCGACGGTGTTTCCCTTGCTCTTCTTTATCTTCTCTATGCCGCGCGCCCCGTCGGAGCCCATGCCGGTCATTATCACCCCGATGGACTCCTCCCCATAGGTCTCCGCGGCGGTGATCATGGTGGTATCGATACGGGGGGCAGCCCCCACCCTATTCTGGGAATTCATAAGCTGAACCCGTCCCGGGCCCCCCTCATCCATGGTCACTATCGTGTCCATCCCGCCGGGCGCGACCAGGACCCGGCCGGGAAGCAGGCTCTCGTTCTCCTCCGCCTCCTTGACCTGCAGCCCGCAGATGTTGTTCAGCCTCTCGGCGAAAGAGCGGGTAAAAACGCCGGGCATATGCTGCACGATAATCATGGCGGCGGGGGTATCGGCCGGGAATGCGGGCATGATCTCCGCGAGGGCTTTGGGCCCCCCGGCCGAAGCGCCGATAACCACCAGCTTCTCGCTTAGCGGCGGCGCCTTGCCTGCAGCCTGCCTCTTCTTGACTTTCTTCCTGGCGGGGCTCCCCAGGATGGACTTGCGGGCTTGTGCGGCCGTCTTTACTTTATAAATAACCTCCTCGCGCACCTCCCTGATGGCCGAGGGATAATGGGAGGGCTTGGTAATAAAATCCACCGCCCCCAGCTCCAGGGCTTGCAGCGTGGCCGTGGCGCCCTTCTGGGCAAGGGCGGAGAGCATCACCACGGGCAAGGGATATTTGCGCATGATATACTCCAGGGCGCTAAGGCCGTCCATCTCCGGCATGTGAATGTCCATGGTCACTACGTCCGGCTCCAGCCCGGCCACGGCACGAACGGCCTCGACGCCGTTGGATGCGGTGCCGACGACCTCCATGTCGGGGTCACCGGAAATAACATCCCTCAACAGTTTCCGCACCAGGGCAGAGTCATCCACGATAAGGACCCGGATTTTTTGGGGCAACAGCTTCACCTCCTCCCCCGGTATAGGGGAGACAGCAGCCTAGTCTTTGAGGGCTTTCTCCACGGCCTCTATCACCTTTGAGGGCTGAAACGGTTTGATGATGAAGTCCTTGGCCCCCGCTTCCAGCGCCTCTACCACCAAGGGCTGTTGCCCCATTGCGCTGCACATCAGGATCTTGGCGTTGGGGTCTATTTTCATTATTTGCTTGACCGCCTCTATGCCGTCCATTTCCGGCATGACGATGTCCATGGTCACAAGGTCCGGCCCTACTTCCTTGAAACGCTCCACCGCCTCCACGCCGTTCTCGGCTTCGCCTACCACCTCGAAGCCGTCTTTGGACAAAATGTCCCTGATCATCATACGCATAAAGAGGGCGTCGTCGACGATCAGCACGGTCGGAGCCATTCTTTCCTCCTTTCGTTGTTCTCTCTGTCGCCTATAGCTCGCGTCATTTTTAAAAACCGATTCTCGCTATCTCCTCCAGGGAGAGCACCTTGGTCAGATCCAGCAGGATGATCAACCGGTTATCCTGTTTGACCACGCCCTGGAGATAAGCGGCGGAGACATCGGCTGCCAGCGTCGGGCTGGACTCCACCGCCCCGGAGCTGACGCGCAGCACCTCGGACACCGAGCCCACGATCATACCCACCTTTATATCCTCCGCCTCCACGACGATTATCCGGGTTTCGCCGTCTCTCTCCGAGGTCTCGAGGTTGAGCCGCTTGGCCAGGTCGATCACGGCGATAATCTGGCCACGCAGGTTGATGATGCCCTCGACAAAGGGAGGGCTCTTGGGCATGCGCGTGATCTCCTCCATGCGCATGATCTCTCGCACCTGGGTCACCTCGACGGCGAACTCCTCGCGCCCCAGGCTAAAGATCACCAACTGGATTTCTTCCGCTACTTTAGTTTCGTCCGCCATAACGATTTCCTCCTGCGCCGCAAGAAGCTTTCTCTCGCTTCAAACTCAATATAGCCCAACTCCCACCCGTCCACAACGAAGCGGGCGAGCCCCGTTTTTACACCTTGAACCCCCCTTGTATCTCCCGCAAACGATTGGCTATCTCGTCCAATTCCTGTGCCGCAGCCGTTACCTCCTCCATCGCGGCCGTCTGCTCCTGGATGGAGGCGGAGACCTCTTGCGTGGAGGCCGCCGACTCCTCGGATATGCCGGCGATGGAGCCCATCACGTCCACGACCTTGCCGCTCCTCTCCGAAATCTGCTGGGTGGCCGTGTAGATGATGGAGACCCTCTCGGCGATGTTCCGCGACGCATTGTTTATCTCCTCCAGCATCACCTGGGCTTCCCCCACCACGATATTTCCCTCATCCGCCTCCTTGGTCCCTCCTTCCATGCCCTCAATGGTATGCTCGATCCCGCGCTGGATCTCCCTCACCAGGTTGGCGATCTGCGACGCGGCCTTTGCCGATCCCTCGGCGAGGGTCCGCACCTCCCCCGCCACCACCGCGAAACCGCGGCCCTGCTCCCCCGCCCTGGCGGCCTCGATGGCGGCGTTGAGGGCGAGGAGGTTGGTCTGGTCCGCGATGGAGGTGATGACGTCCACGATGAGACCGATCTGGCTGGAGTGTTCCCCCAGTTCCCTGACCGCTCTCGCCGATGTGTCTACGGTGCTTTTTATCTGCTGCATTTTCTGGGTCGCCCTCTGCGCGGCCATTACCCCCTTCTCCACCGTGTCCTGGGCCTGGGTGCTGAACATGTTGGCCTCCTGCGACCTCTCTGCTACCTTGGATATTTCTTCCACGATCTCGCCTACCACGTTCTGCGCCTGCATTATGGAGTTCACCTGCTCCTCCGCGCCGCGGGCCAACTGGGCTACGGTGTTGGCCGTTTCCTGCGCCGTTTCGGTGGTCTCGCGGGAAACGCCGGACATCATCTCGCTGGCGGTGGTCAGTTGATTGGCCGTGTCGGACTGTTCCCCCAATATCTCCCGCATGGAATCGGAAAAGCCGTTCAAGGTCTCGGCGAACTCGCCGATGACACCAGCGTAGCCGGTCCCGGCGTGGGTGGTGAAATCCTTGTTCTTCATTCTTTCCAAGACGTCCGCCAACTCCCCGATCGGGAAGAAGTATCGGCTGGCGATAACGTAAGAGGTCACGAACATTACCGCGACGAAGACGACGGTCCCGAATAAGAGCCCGGTAAGGGCGGGGTTCCAGGAAAAATGCGCCGCCGCGAAGGCTATGCCTATGATGCCCCCGATAGTAAAAGGACCGCCGACGGCCCCGACCGTAAGCAATAACCGGGAAAATTCCTTGACTTTTTTCTTCTCCGGTCTGTCCCGTAAAGCCTCCATGCTCACCCCCACCTAATCCTTAAACCCTGAACCCGCTGACCAGCTGGTTCAATTTTTCCGCCATGGCGGCGAGCTCCGCCGCCGCCGCCGTCATCTCCTGCATGGAGGCCGTCTGCTCCTCCACCGTGGCGGATGCCTCCTCCGAGGAGGCCGCGGTCTCGTCCGCAATGCTCGCTATCTCGGTTATGGCCTTCAGCGCTTCCTCGTTTCCAGCGGCCTGTTGCCGCGTTGTCTCGGCTATCTCGTAGGCGAACTGCGACGTGTTCTGGATGGAGATGGCTATTTCTTGCAGCGCCCTTCCAGCTTTTTCCACCACCTCGGTGCCGCCCTTGACCTGGTCGATGGCCGAGTCAATGCTTCCGCGCATGCGGTTAACCCCCGTCTGGATCTCGCGTATCAGGTTGGATATCTGCTCCGCCGACTTGCGCGAGTTCTCCGCCAGGCTCCTCACCTCCTCGGCCACCACCGCGAAGCCGCGGCCCTGTTCCCCCGCCCTGGCGGCCTCGATGGCCGCGTTGAGGGCGAGGAGGTTGGTCTGGTCGGCCACGCTGGTGATCACGTCCACTATGATCCCGATCTGCATAAACCGCTCTTCCAGTCCCGTGCTGGCATCCACCACCGACTCGGCCGCGGTGCGGATTATTTCCATGGCATTGGCGGTTTCCACCGCCGCCTCGGCGCCCTTCTCGGCTATCTCTATGGCCTCGGTCGCCGCCTGGTTGGAGAGGTCGGCCTTTTCCGCCATCCCCTGCATGGAGGAGCTCATCAGCTCCATGGTGTGCGAGGTATCCAGAACCCTGCGGGCTTGCTCCTCCCCTCCCATGGCGATATGGGCGATGGTACTGGAGATGTCCTGGCTGGAGGCGTTCATCTGTTGAATCACCGCCGACATCTGCACCGCGCTGTTGCTGAGCTCTCCGGCGATCTTGCCTATCTCGGCCAGGGAACCCCGCAACGCGCTGATCATCACGTTGATGGAATCGGCCAGGCTGCCGAAGACCTGGCGGTCGCGGACCTCTATCTGGCGAGTCAGGTCTCCGTCCCCCGCGGCTACCTGCTGAACCTGCCAGGTCATCTCCCGCGTGGTTCCGGATACCCACCTAAAGAAGAGGACGGCGGCGAGGGCGGCCAGGATTATCCCCAGCAGGAGGACCACGATGGCCACCGTTCTCGAGTAGCCCATAAGCCTCTCGATGGAATTGACGCGGTCCTGTTCCTCGCCGGGCCTTGCCGCCTCGGCGGCCTGTCCGGCCCTGGAAGCTCCCACGGAGTAAACGGCAATGCTCACCGCGCAAAACACCAGCACTAAAGCAACAAAGATTGCGGCTGCGTTGATCGCCAGCGTACGAGAGCTTACCCTGCTGCCGGAGTCCTGTTCGCTCGCTTCAGCGATTCTTTTCATGAAGAATCCCTCCACTATTTCCACGCCGCCGATACCGATGCGGCCCTTCCGCTTGATTCGCGGCGAATATACTCGATCGAGGAAAAACGCCCCCCACCAAGTTTTCCCCGCGTCTACATATTAGTTTTATCCCTATCGAGGCATTCTCCCTTCTTAAGCTTTCCTTTATTGCCCCCCGACCGTCGAACATCTTACCTCTTCACGTTTACGGCTATACTCTCATTATTATTTCGACGTTATCCCCCATATGCTAAACGGGTTGCTTGGATATGGGCCTGCTTGGGCCTTTTCCCCTGGATGAGCCCCCGAGCGGTGCCGTGGCAACGGGCCCTCAATTCATCTCCTTGCCGGCCCGGACAAGGCGCCCTCCTCCGCGTCGCTTTCCTTCAGGTAAACCCTCTCCCTTCTCCTGTAGGGCGTGAACCCGCTTTCCCCCGCGCTGATAATCGCCTCGCTCTTGCCCAAGACTAAAAAGCCCCCCCTCCTGAGGCAACGGTTGAAAATATCCAATATCCTGCCCTGCTTGCCTCTCTCGAAATAAATCAGCACGTTGCGGCAGAGGATGAGGTCGAGGTGGCGCAGGGGGGGCGGCTTCATGATGTCGAGGAGGAGGAACCTCACCGGCCTCTTTACCTCCTCCTTGACCGCGTATTGCCCTCCATCCTGGAGGAAATAATCCTCGAGGGCGATACCCGGAAGAAGTTGCACTATATCATACCTTCCCGCCTTGGCCCTCTGGAGAACCTTGTCGTCCAGGTCGGTCGCGGTGATGCGCACGGACCACTGCTCCGGACCTCCCTTCTTCTTCAGGGCGTTCAAGAACAGGATGGACAGGGAGTAAGGCTCCTCTCCGGTGGCGCAGCCCGCGCTCCAGGCCCGCAGGCTGTGGATGCGGTTTTCTTTCTTGTAATCGAGTATCTCGGGTATCACCCTGGACCGGATCACCTCATACACGTCCTGGTCGCGGAAGAACTCCGTGACATTGATGGTCAGGTCGTTGATGAGCCTGCGGCTTTCCTCCGGGTCCTGCCTGATGCACTGGCGGTACTGCAGGTAATCGGTACAGCCGGTCGCCCGCATGCGGACGCCTATACGGCGCTTGAGGTAATTCGGCTTGTACTGCTTCAGGTTAAGGCCCAGCTCCTCTCTGAGCTGGCGCAGGAGCAGGTCCAGCCCCAGGTCGCTGTCCCCCAGCTCCTCTCGCGATTCACGCGGGCTCGGTCTGCTCATATCTCCTCCACAACGTAGAAGGCCCATGGGTAGCCCCTGGTCCGCCCCGGCTCAAAGGCTCGGGCCGGGAATTCGGCGCCCCATATCACTCCGCCGTCCTCCCACTTCGTCCTGGCAACCAGGCTCCGTGACACCTTGCCGTTCGCACTGCAGTTATCGACCTGCCCCAATCCTTTCTTAACCCGGGGCGCGACCCCGCTTACGGTTCCTCCGGCCTATCCTACCTGCATAAATTGCTGCTATACTACTTTTTATGAATATAGCTCGGCGGGCTCGCGCCCGTGATTGAGGGGGTGTTGATGCATGTCTCCCAGGTTTACCCTGGACCCCTTCAGCGAACAATACGCTCACCGGACCTCGAGCATGCTCTCCTCGGAGATTCGTGACCTGCTGGAGGTCACCGCCCGGCCGGATATAATCTCCATGGCCGGTGGTTTGCCTTGCACCCAGGCCTTCGACCCCGAGGTAATTCTCAGGCTGGTACGGCGGGTCCTCGCGGAAGACTGCGCCGCCGCCTTGCAGTACGGCCCCACGGACGGGTTCGCGCCGCTGAAGCATGACCTGATCGAGGTAATGCGTGAGGAGGGGACGGTTTGTTTCCCAGAGGATATTCTCATCACCCACGGGGCCCAGCAGGGATTGGAAATGATTGCCAAGGTGTTCATCAACCCCGGGGACCATATTATCACCGAGGCGCCCAGCTACGTGGGGGCCCTGAACAGCTTTCTCAGCTACCAGCCCCGCGTCCACACCATCCCCATGGACGAGGACGGGATGATCCTGGAGCGGCTGCGGGAGGTATTGAGAGGGCTCACCGCCCGGGGGGAGCAGGTGAAGTTCATCTACACCATCCCCAATTTCCAGAATCCGGCAGGTATTACCCTGAGCGCGGAGCGGCGCCTCGGCCTTTTGGAAATAGCGCGGGACTACGACTGCCTGGTGGTCGAGGATAACCCCTACGGGCTGCTGCGCTACGGGGGGACGCCCGGCCCGACCCTGCGCAGCCTGGACGAGGAGCGGG
>Ga0315282_10003546_pt1 | contig 27957 bp, 20 predicted proteins | sample YL17G07_20_MG_FD_203693 | JGI IMG/M metagenome (GOLD analysis project Ga0315282, IMG submission 203693) | Sediment microbial communities from Yellowstone Lake, YNP, Wyoming, USA - YL17G07_20 | ecosystem: Environmental > Aquatic > Freshwater > Lake > Sediment | place: USA: Wyoming | collected...
CCCCTCCGTGTGTCTTTTCACCTCCTTCAACCATTGAGATACTGGCTTTCGCACCAAGGCGCACCCCCTGCCGGGGGCTCGCTGTGAAAAAAATAACTAAAATAGCTAAGTTGCTCCCGTGCCCCAGGATATCGTTCACTGATGCCGCTCGGGTGGGACACGGATTGGGGCACAGAGGCGTGGCCCTATCTACCAACCGTGTGCCTGATTGTCAAGGTAAAACGCGCTCTCAGGAGCCCAGCCGCACGTCCGCCCCGGCGCTATTTTCAAACTATGCCAAGGCTAATCTTTGACCGGCCGCGACCGCCTCTGCTAAGCTCGCCGGGCCAAGCTTGGCCCTCACGACCCCGTTAAGGACCCGACCCAAGGACCCGATTTTGATGGCCGACCTCATCCACCTGCTCTGGCTCACCGTCTGGCTGCGGCCTTATGTTTTCGGCTACTTCGCCGCCTATGCCCTCTCCGGCGCCGCCGACCTCGGCCTCCCCCGCCTGGCCCTGTTCACCCTGCTCGCCTACGCCCTGGCCTGGCTCTCCGAGTACAGCTCCATCCACAACGGCTTCCCCTACGGGCTCTACCGCTACCACCACGCCACCCTGGGGCGGGAGCTGTGGGTGGGCGGCGTCCCCTTCTTCGACTCGCTCTCCTACACCTTCCTGGCCTACGCCAGCCTGTGCGCGGCCCTGGGCCGCCTGGGGCGCCACCACGCCACGCCCGGCCGCGCCGCCCGCATTCAAGCAGCCCTGCTGGGGGGCCTGCTCATGCTCCTCCAGGACGTCGTCGTCGATCCCGTGGCGGTGCGCGGGTCGCGCTGGTTCCTGGGCGACCTGTTCGACTACCCGCACGGGGGCGCCTACTTCGGGGTGCCGCTCTCCAACTTCGGGGGCTGGTTCCTCACGGGCACACTCATCTGCGCGGCCTACCTGTGGGCCGAGCGCAGATTCCGCGCCTGGCTGCCCACCCCGCCGCGGCCCCGCCGGCCGTATGCCACGGGGACCGCCCTCTACTTCACCATCATGGCCTTCAACGTCGCCCTGGCCTTCTACATCGGCGAGCCCGCCCTCGGGGTGGCCGGGGCGGTCGTGGCAGCCACCGCCGCCGCCGCCGTTCGCCCGCGGCGCCTGTGGCGCAGGCCCCGCCCTTCGGGGTTGTTGGAGGGCTGAGCCGGTCCCTATAATGGGCTAGGCGCTGACAGGCGCACCCGTGATAGGCGCTCTTGCCGCCTCCGCCACCCTTCGCCCGCGCCAGGCCTCCAGCGAAGCTCTTGCGGAACCCCTTTCACTCATCCCCGCCACAGGCAGCCGCACCCGGTCGCCAGCACCAGTTGGAGGACGCCCTCGTGGCCCCCGTGGAGCAGCCACACATCCCCCTGGCCTGCAGCTTTCACTTCTACGAATCGGTCAGCCTGGTCCGGCTCACCGGCCTGCGCGCCAAGACGCTCGACGAGCTGGCCACACTGCTGGCCGACGTGGACCACGAGGTCATCTTCCACCACATGCACCAGTACTTCCTGAAGGAGACGGCCGAGGCCCCCGACTACCCCAACGACTTCGCCCAGTGGGCCGCCGAAAGCCTCGAGGACCGCGTCCTGGCCGAGCGGCTGGCCAACGTCGACCCCTTCGAGTACGAGTCGCTCGAGGAAGTGCGCGAGGCCCTCATGGCGATCATCGACGAGCACCTGGACGCGATGCCCTACCCCCGGCCCGTGCTGCCCGGCAAGGAGTTCTTCTTCAACCAGACCTTCAGCATCGTGGTGCCCACCGGGCTCGACGCCATGACGCTGTCGCAGTTCCGCGACGAGCTCGCCCAGGTCGACGACAGCAGCATCTACTACCACGTGCTCGAGGCCAGGCTGCGGCTGCACAAGAAGGGCGACGATTTCTCGCAGTGGCTCGAGGACTGCCTGGGCATGACCGACCTGGCCGAGCGCATCCGGCGCATCGACCCCTACTTCACCACCCTCAACGACCTGCGCTCCGAGATCCTTGCCCTGGTCGACGAGTACATGGCGATGGAGCTATGAGCGGGCGCCACGTCAAGGACTACGAGCCGATCATCGGCCGGCGCAAGGTCGACCAGCTCTACCGGCTGGCCGACGGGCTGCGCCACCTGCGCTTCGTCAACGTCAACTCCACGCGCACGGGCGGCGGCGTGGCCGAGATCCTGACCCAGCTCGTGCCCCTGTTCAACAGCCTGGAGCTGCGAGCCCGCTGGGAGGTGGCCGAGGGGACCCCTGAGTTCTTCGACGTCACCAAGCGGATGCACAACGGCCTCCAGGGCCAGCAGGTCCCCTTCACCGAGCGCGACACCGACTGCTACCGCGGCGTCAACACCTACAACCGCAAGCTGCTCGACCTCGAGGCCGAGGTGGTCATCATCCACGACCCGCAGCCGGCCGCCCTCATCGAGGCAAGGCGCGCCGAGCAGGTCTGGATCTGGCGCTGCCACATCGACCTGTCGCACCCCCTGCGCAAGGTGTGGCGCTTCGTGCGCCGCTACGTCATCAACTTCGACGCGACCATCTTCTCGCTGCCGGCCTTCGTCCAGCGGCTGCCCATCCCGCAGTTCATGATCGCCCCCTCGATCGACCCCCTGAGCGACAAGAACGTCGAGCTGCCCGAGGGGGAGATCGAGGAGACGCTCGATACCCTGGGCATCCCCCACGACAAGCCCCTGCTCCTCCAGGTCTCGCGCTTCGACCGCTTCAAGGACCCCATCGGCGTCATCCGCGCCTACCAGATGGTAAAAAAAAACATCGACTGCCGCCTGATTCTGGCCGGGGGGCCGGCCACCGACGACCCCGAGGGCGAGGCCGTGCTCTCCGAGGTCATGGACCGGGCCGCGGGCGACAGCGACATCCACGTCCTGCTGCTGCCCCCGGACAGCAACCGGACGATCAACGCCCTCCAGCGCGCCGCCGACATCATCCTCCAGAAGTCGATCAAGGAGGGCTTCGGCCTGACCGTGGCCGAGGCGATGTGGAAGGGCAAGCCGGTCGTCGGGGGGGCGGCCGGGGGGATCACCCTCCAGATCCGCGACGGCCACAACGGCTTCCTGGTCCACTCGGTCGAGGGGGCCGCCTACCGGGTCCGCTACCTGCTCCACCGCCCCGAGCTGCGACAGCGCATGGGCGAGGTGGCCCGCGAGAGCGTGCGCGAGCACTTCCTGCTCACCCGCAACCTGCGCGACTACCTCACCCTCACCTACGCCCTGCTCAACCCCGGCACCGACGTGGTCAACCTCCAGGCGTGAGCCCCTGCCCTCCCCGGCCCACCCTTTAGGCCCTTGCGTTCCGTGCCGATGTCTGGTAATTAAGTAAATTTGACTGCTCCCCGGTAGCTCAGTTGGTAGAGCGGGTGGCTGTTAACCACCTTGTCGCTGGTTCGAGTCCGGCCCGGGGAGCCAATTTAAACAAGTAGTTAGGTAGCCAGCCCGAACAAGACAAGAAAGCTTAGTGCTACTTCAGTGCTACCCTCGGCAGAGAGAACTGCCGGGGGTTTTTTCTAGGATTGCTAAGGAGGATATGCTCTGTGGTGGGAGACAAAATTGAACTAGATGAGGAAGTTAGCGCAATCGTGGAAATAAGCAAAGTGTTTTCCAGGGTTTCTGATCCGGCGATGCGGGACCGCATATTGACCTGGGCACTCAACAAGTATGGTGAAAGCGTGCGCTCGCCGGCCGTGCCCACTGAAGCAACACCAGTCGTGCCGACTGCGGGTTCTGCGATGTCGAGAACCAATCATAATGAAATACCAGGCGTCGCGATTCTTGAAGATGATGGGAAAATACGGTTCACCATACGCGACCCCAAGGCAAAGAGTGCTAACGACGCAGGGGTTCGCCTAGCCCTCGTTGCAACCCTGGTCCATGAACAACTAACAGGGAAGTCAGAGATGTCCAGCAAGGATGTGCTCGTGCCCCTGCTAAAAGACTGGCGCATTTACGACGGCAATATTCGGGCAGCATTGGCCAAGCACAAAGGTATTCTTCGAGATGATGACTTGGTGCGGCTTGACTCCCATGCCAAAACTGAAGCCGAAAACATTCTGAGAGAAATCCAGGACCCTGAAATTCAAGGCAAATGGAAGCCTGAGCAGGTTGGCAAGAAAGCCAAGAGGTCGAAGAAAAACGAGCCGACAAAGCCAGCCACAAAGAAAGGCAACGACGCCGCTTCTCCCTCAGAATGACACTCAAGCAATTTTGTAAGAGGCTCGCCCGCCTACAGGAACTTACCTCAGCACAAAAGGCCCTTGCAATTCTCTGGTTTCTTGATGGGCAAAGCCCAGGCATAGAAAAGACCTCAAACGAGCTGGCCGGGATCATGAGGACTGAGAGGGTCGGAAATCCAAACACGAACTGGTTGGCGGAGCGAATTGGCAAGACTGGATGCGTGTTCAAGAGAGCGAATTCGTTCCGGTTAAGGGAGAACAAAAAGGCAGAGGTTCGCTCCTGGATTGAGTCAATCCTTGACGGAGTGGCCGTTGAGGTCGGATTGGCCGACCAATACTTGGCGGAGTCTGTTTGGAAGCACACTCGTGGGTACATCGAGAAAGTCTGCACTCAACTCAACGGCTGTTTCTACCACGGCTACTATGATGCGGGGGCAGTCCTTATCAGAAGATTAATTGAGACTCTTATAATCGAGTGCTACGAGCACCTGCATCGGGAGAATGAGATCAAGGACGCGGAAGGTAACTATCTAATGCTTAGCGGGCTAATTGAGAAAGTCATAGACACGAGCGGCTTGGAACTAGGCCGGGAAGCCAAGAAAGCGCTGAAGAAGCTAAAGTCTATTGGTGACAGATCAGCACACAACAGACGTTTTAATGCCAGGAAATCAGACTTAGAGGAAGTGAAAGACGGACTGAGAGTAACCAGCGAGGAGTTGCTCCATGTAGCTGACTTGTATTTAAGAAAGTAGCACTTCCGATCCGGCCCGGGGAGCCAACTGAATCCTAAGCACTTAGCCTCCTTGGCTAGATGCTTCTTTTTTGGGCCGCGGGAGCACTATAGGCGCACTCTTCCTACACCAAGGCCGCTACACCTCCACTTGTGCCACTCCCGTTGCAACTATGGCCACTACACTATTCTTCCCGTTTTTTCTTGGTCTTGCCGCTTGCCACTGCTGCCTTCACGCGGCCTGCAGTGGGCTGCAATCTGCGATACTGTGGGAAGAACCCACCTGCTCGCAGTTGGTTCAATCCATCGATATCATTGCTCAAAGTAACGCAGGCATCAGTTTCTCTAACCACTCGGCGTCGTTGACCAGAGCGCTAGGCCAGTACGCTGCTGAGCAAGGTCAGGTTCTCGCGGAGGCAGATTTCGCGGCAGGGCGTGAGGGACGTCTCGGTGGTGGCCCAGCGTGGGCTGACGATGAAGGAGTTCTACGGGGGGCTGAGAAGAAGGGCGGGCTGGAGGCGAGCCCCTCCTGAGCACCGTCAGGGCCGGCGGCTACCTCAGGAAACTAACGCCGGGCTCCAAGCTCAATCGGCTTCACCGGTGAGATACTCTCTCCCCACCGGCCAAATACCCATCACCTGGCGCATGATGGCCAGCTCGCCGGTGTGGTAGGCGTTGTGATCGGCGGCCAGGACGATTTCCCGAAAGACGGTGTAATCCGGGGCATGAGGGAGGGGGGCGAACAGGTTTGTCTTGGGATCGCGGACAATTTCCTGCAATGCCTCCAGGTCGGCCAGCACCCCCTTGATGCTCTTGCGCCAGCCCGCAGCGTCCGTTTTCTCCTCGGGGCGGGGGCGGTAGCCTTCCGGGTATGGCGGCGAGACGTGGCGGGGGGTTCTGATGAACTCGAGGATATCCCACTGGGCGATGCGGAGGTGCTCCACGAAATGCCAGAAGGAATAAGGGCTATTTGGCGGTTTGCTATTGATATGCTCCAGCGGGAAATCGGCCACCACCTCGGCAAAGCTCATGTGGGCGTTCCCGCCCTCGAGGAGTGCCGACAGCTCCTCCCTCACCAGCTCGTCCGCTTTCACGGCGCACCCTAGCGCGACTGGAGGATTGCCTTCTGTATACATCATAGCAGGGGTGGCGCGCCCGGTGCGCAAGCTCCCAGCTCACCACACAAAGGGGATCAGCCTGTAGCGCACTCTTTCAGTATAGTCGTCGTAGCCCGGCAGATCTCGCCGCAGGAACCTTTCCTCGAGCAGGATTCGCACCACGAGTATCCCGCTGGGAACGCTCGCCAGCAGAGCCGCGGCGTTCTTACATCTTTCGTTAGTGACGACTGGTGCGGCTCTGACGGGTCACAGCGCGAGATAGAAGGCCAATACATCCACTGCGGCCTGGTCGATCTGATCAAACTCCACGCCGACCCGCAAACAGCCGTCAGCCTCCAGCACGTAGGCAATCACCCCTGAGAGAACAATGTCCGTTCGCTTTCCACCAGAGAGCAGGGTGACAACGATCCTGTCGCCGATGTCAGGCTTACTCGAGACTTCAAGGCACATGCCCCCCAGGCTTACGTCTTTGACAAGGGCCGCATATTCCTTGCCCTCCAGCTCGTACTCGGCCCTGACATCACACTCCTTCCGGTGGTAGTTTCGGCGCTCCGCTACCCTCTTCCTCTTGCCGAGGGCCTCGCTCTGGCCTTCCGGCCAACTGCCGTGCTCATGGTCTTCCATGCTCTCCCTCCTGCACAGCCCGGTGACGGCTGTTGCGGCCTATATCTTAAAATTCGGACAACTGGCCGGAGCAGTTGAGAAGGAGTGGTGCCCCGCCAGCACGCTGCCTGTCACCGGGCTGCCCGCGGGGGGGATGGGAAATCGGGGGCACCGGGGGAGCACTGCTCCCGCATTTCGCCCATCTTCCGAGGTATTCCGGTAGTTCCGGAGGCTTGGTTGGCTCCGCGTATCACTTTGGTATTCTTGAGAAAAGCTAGCAAGTTCCGTCTCCACCATTTCTCGCTAGTTGCGACTGTTAACTGCCTTGTCGCTGGTTCGAGTCCGGCCCGGGGAGCCAACTCCACCTGACCCTCGCCGCCCTGCCTCCGGCCCCCTTTGGCTAACCCAACCCCTTGAGAGAACGTCTGTTTGGTAGATTATCCAGCCCCCGCCCCCCGGCAAGACTTTTATGTCCACCGCCGCCCTGCCGTCACCCCGCTGTAACACAGCCGTAACAGAGCCCGTAGATTGTTCCAGGTGGCATGAGTGAAGCGCGCAAGCTCTGGCGGTGGCTACCGGCGGGCAAGGGCCTGGCCGGGGCGGCCGTCTTTGTCCTGCTGGCCGGGCTGGCCTGCTTTCTGCTGGCCGGCTGCGGCTCCCGGGCCACCTGCGACACGGGCCTCCTCACCGTCGCCGGCTCGACCTCCGTGCAGCCCTTCGCCGAGAAGCTGGCCGAGATCTACATGGGCTCCCACCCCGGCGAGGCGATCAACGTCCAGGGCGGCGGGTCGAGCGCGGGCATCATGGCCGTGAGCAGCGGGGCCTGCCAGATCGGCATGTCGTCGCGGGGCCTCAAGGCCGACGAAAAGGAAGGGGTGCGCTACTTTCCCATCGCCTGGGACGGCATCGCCGTGGTCGTCCACCGCGACAGCCCGCTGCGCGCGCTCAGCCTCGAGCAGGTGCAGGCCATCTTCGCGGGCCGCGTCACCAACTGGCGCCAGCTCGGCCTCCCCTTCGACCACGGCATCGACGCCATCAGCCGCGAGGAGGGCTCGGGCACTCGCAACGCCTTCGAGGAGCTGGTGATGAAGAAGCTCGCCATCTCCGACGGCTGCCTGGTGCAGGACTCCAACGGCGCGGTGCGCGAGCTGGTGGCCACCGACCCATACGCCATCGGCTATATCTCGGTCGGCCTGGTCGATGCCCGCGTCCACGCCCTGGTCATCGACGGGGTGGCGCCCAACACGGCCAACATCAAGTCGCACCGCTACCGGCTCACCCGCCCCTTCCTCTTCCTGACCCACGGCGAGCCCCGGGGGCGGGTGAAGGGCTTCATCGGGTTCGTCATGGGCCGCGCCGGCCAGGCCGTGCTGGAGAGCGAGGGCTTGGTCGGGGCGGGTGCCCCCACTGCAGGCGGGCCAAGTGGAGGCGGGCCCAATGGAGGCGAGCATGGAACGCCAGTGGTGGATTGAGCGCGCGCTGATGCTCGTCGCCCTGAGTGCCGTCGGCTCGCTGGCCCTCATCACCCTCTTCATCTTCAGCGAGGGGCTGCCGGTGCTGGCCAAGGCCGGGCTGAGCAACTTCCTGCTCAGCTCGCACTGGGCGCCCACCAAGGGCCACTTCGGCATCTTCGCCATGATCGTCTCCTCGGTGCTGGCCACCCTGGGGGCGCTGGCCATCGGGGTGCCCCTCGGCCTGGCCTGCGCCGTGGTGCTGGCCGAGTTCGCCACGCCCACGATGCGCCTCATCCTCAAGCCCGCGGTGGAGCTCTTGGCGGGCATCCCCTCGGTCGTCTACGGCTTCCTGGGGGTGGTGCTGCTCGTGCCCCTCATCCGCGACTGGCTGGGGGGGCCGGGCTTGTCCTTGCTCGCCGTCGCCCTGATCCTCGGCGTGATGATCCTGCCCACGATCATCAGCATCTCGATCGACGCCCTGCGCGCCGTCCCGCGCACCTACCGCGAGGCCTCGCTCGCCGTGGGGGCGACGCAGTGGCAGACGATCTGGCGCGTGGTGCTGCCCGCGGCGAGGTCGGGCGTGGTCACGGCGATAATTCTGGCCATGGGCCGGGCGATCGGCGAGACGATGGCCGTCATCATGGTCGCGGGCAACGCGCTGAGACTCCCCCACTCGCCCCTCGACTCCGTGCGCACTCTGACCAGCAACATCGCCCTGGAGCTCGGCTACGCCTCGGGCGACCACCGGGCCGCCCTCTTCGCCACCGGCCTGGTGCTCTTTGCGGTCATCCTGGTCCTGAACGCCGCGGCCAGCCTGCTGAGGAGGCAGCGATGAGCGCGCCGTCGGCCATCGTCGCCCGGCCGCAGCCGCCCCCCCGGAGGCTGCTTGGCCCCGCGGACGCCCAGCGCCTGGCCAAGGCCGTCCTGTGGGGGCTCACCAGCCTGGCCCTGGCCATCCTCGTCTTCATCATCGGCTACATCGCCTGGAAGGGGCTGCCGCAGATCACGGCGGCCTTTCTCTCCGAGCCCGTCCGGGACATGGGCCGGGCCGGGGGCATCTTCTCGACGGTCGTCTCGACGGCCCTCGTCACGGCCATCGCCCTGGCCATCGCCACGCCGCTCGGGGTGGGCACGGCGATCTACCTCACCGAGTACACCCGCGAGGGCTGGCTGGTGTCGGTCGTCCGCTTCGGGGCCGAGTGCCTGGCCGGCGTGCCCTCGATCATCCTCGGCCTGTTCGGCTTCGTCCTCTTCGTGCTCAAGCTCGGCTTCGGCTGGTCGGTCCTCTCGGGCGGCCTCACCTTGGCCGTCATGGTCATGCCGACCATCATCCGCACCAGCGAGGAGGCCATCAAGACGGTCCCCCACGAGCTCCGCGAGGTGTGCTACTCGCTGGGGGTGCCCAAGTGGCCGACGATCACCCGGGTGGTGCTGCCCGCGGCCCTGCCGGGGATCGTCACGGGGATCGTGCTCTCGGTGGGGCGCTCGGTGGGGGAGACGGCCGTGGTGCTGTTCACCGCCGGGGCGGCGGTGGGCACCCCGCACTCGCCCTTCGACTCGGGGCGCACGCTGGCCGTGCACTTCTACATCCTGGCCCGCGAGGGCATCTCGATGCCCAACGCCTACGGGACGGCCTTCGTGCTGGTGGCCGCCATCCTGCTCATCAACACCGCGGCCTACGCCATCATGTACGGCGTGATGAGGAAGAACGCCTGATGCGGCCGCGGCTGAGCCAAGAGGCCGGTAACGGTATCGACGCCGGTACCTTCACCCGCATCGAGGTCCGCGACCTGAGCTTCCACTACGGCCCGGAGACGGCCCTGGCGCACATCAACCTCAAGGTGCGCCGCAACCAGATACTGGGCATCATGGGGCCGGCCCGCAGCGGCAAGACGAGCTTCCTGCGCATCCTCAACCGGCTGAGCGACCTCGCCGCGAACGCCCGCCTCGAGGGGCAGGTGCTCCTCGACGGCCAGGACATCTTCGCCCCCGGCTTCGACGTCAACGCCCTGCGCCGCAAGGTGGGCATCGTCTTCGACAAGCCCGTGCCCCTGCCCAAGTCGATCTACGAGAACCTGGCCTTCGCCCCCCGCATGCAGGGCGGCGGCGGCGCGACCATGCCCGAGGTGGTCGAGCGGGCCCTGCGTCGCGCCCACCTCTGGGACGAGGTCAAGGACCGGCTGGGCTCCCCGGCACTGGCCCTCTCGGGCGGCCAGCAGCAGCGCCTCTGCCTGGCCCGCACCCTGGCCATGGAGCCCGAGGTCATCCTGCTCGACGAGCCCACGAGCGGCCTCGACCCGATATCGACGGCCAAGATCGAGGACACCCTGGCCGACCTCAAGCAGAGCTATACGATCGTCCTGGTGAGCAACAGCGACAAGCAGATCGCCCGCGTCTCGGACCGCGTGGCGTTCTTCCTGATGGGCGAGCTGGTTGAGGAGGGCCCCACGCGGCAGGTCTTCACCGTGCCCCGCGACCCGCGCACGGAGGCGTTCGTTTCAGGAAGCTTCGGCTAGCGCGTCCGGAAGTTTTGGCTAGCGCGCCGGGCAGCTTCGGCTCGGGCTAACGGCCAGGTGACAAGCTCACGTGCGCTTGAGGCCTGGCCGCCAGCCGCGGCGCCTGATAGATGGCTGCCAACAGATTCCCCCCGTAGTCTGCCGGTCGATTGGCAGTTAGCCGCTTGCTGCCTTACCCAATGACTTGCTGTCTTCCCCCAAGTGCCTTGCTGCCTTCACCGAGTGGCTTACTGTCTTGCCCGATGGCTTGTGGCCTTACGGGATGACTTGCTGCCATTACCCGATGACTTGCTGCGAGTGGCAGATAGCCGCATCTGCCTGGCCGTGAGCGCCGGCGGCAAAGCGCCGGAGATTCATGCGGCGGTCGCCGGAAGGCAGCGCCGCTGGCCAGGCCGCGCTGTGGCTCCCCGTGGCGTCGCTTCCCGTGGATGGCCCCTTGGCTTCCGGCCCTGCCGTCCTATCTGAGACGCCTGTGCTGGCGGGCGTTGTAGGCCCCCACGGGGCAGGCCGCGCAGGTGGCCAGGCTCAGGCGCAGCATGTGCTTCTGGTTCTCGTGCAGCTTGAGTGTGTCCACCCACTGGCCCACGGCGCGGTGGTATCTTTCCGCGCAGGCCTTCATGGTCAGCCTCACCAGGCCGTTGTGGCGGGCGCACTCGAAGAGCTGGCTGCCGTGGGTCTCGAGCCAGGAGGCCACCGAGGCGGCATGGCTGGCCTTGTTCTCCGGCTCCACCTTGCGCTGGCGGCGCCTGAGGGGGCGGCGATACGTCGTCTGCTCGTTGTTGCCGTCGGTATCGGGGCTGCAGGGCGCCTCAAACATATCGTTCAGCACCGGGTCCATTTCCCTTCCCCCATCCCTGTCTGGTTGACGCTTGTCCACTCTGAGGCCTGCGCGTGGAGTGCGGCGAACACCTGGCTGATGCGCTCGTTGAGTCCCAGGATCGAGACGGCACCGAAGCGGCCACGCGCCTTGTTGAGGGCGTCGATGAGCACGACGATGCCGGTGAAGTCGAAGCGGGGCACGCGGCTCAGGTCGAGCACGAGGCGGCTGCCCGGGCTCTTACTCTCCATCATCGCGGCCTCGGTCTGCCGGGCCCGGTCCACGTTCAGCTCCCCCTCGACGGCCAGGAAGAACTCCGGCCTCCGCCCTACCCTGTTCATGGCCCGCGCTCCTTCATGGTGATGGAAAGTTGCCCCTCTGCTGCCGGATGGATGCTTGACCCTTAATCAATCACTGTGCCAGAAACCAAGGAACCGGGGATTACGTTTATTATCCAAGAAAGCCGTGTGGTTGGCGCTGCCACTTCCCGCGGGCCGCCGGTGGCGCAGCCGCGGGGCGCCGCGACATTTCACGGCTTGCCGCCGTGGCCGTTGATGAGCACGTGCAGCAGCGAGGAGCAGTTGAGCAGCTGAATGTCCTGGCGACCCTTCAGCTCGCGCAGGAGCATGAGCCCTGCCTGGTCGGCGCGGCCAAGCTCGCGCAGGTCCAGCCGCACCGTGCCTCCGCCCTCGGGGGCGCCTTTGCGGGGGCGGCATTCGTGGCGCACCAGGTCGACCACCTCGTGGTTGAGGTCGCCCTCGAGGCGGATCACCGGTGAGCCGTCGGCCGATTCTCGCGTGAGACGCAACATCCAAGTGACCTCCGCGGGTGAACTGAGTTGCCCTCCATAAGAACAAGTCTCGTGCCAATCCGGCACGTCCGCGGCAGATAGTTTTTCCAAGCAACAACTGGCAGTTATAAGAGAGGCTCCGGGTGGTGGCAGGGTGGGCCGCCGGGCCCCGCGACTATTCGCGGCCGGCTGCGAGATGGCGAGGTTTGGTGATGCCCAGCTTCTTGAAGCGGCTGCGCAGGGTCGAGGCGTTCATCTTGAGCAGCTCGGCCGCCCCGCCCCTGCCCTCGACGCGCCAGCCGGTCTTCCCCAGCACGGACAAGATGTGGCGGCGCTCGGCCTCGGCCAGGTCCAGCGGTCCGGCAGCCATCTGGGGATCGGCAGCGGGCTCAGGGGTGGCCGCGGGAGTGGCCGGGGCCGACGGGGCCGCGGGGGCCGACGCCCGGCCGCCCAGGGGGGCCAGATGGATGACCGGGCCGGGGCTGGTGATGACCGCCCGCTCGATGACGTTGCGCAGCTCGCGCACGTTGCCGGGCCAGTCGTAGGCCTGGAGGGCGCGCAGACCCTCCTCGCTGATGCCCTCGACATTCTTGCCCAGGGTGCGGGCCGTGGCGTGGGCGAAGTGCGCGGCCAGCACCGGGATCGATTCGACGCGCTCGCGCAGGGGCGGGACGCGGACGGGGAAGACGTTCAGGCGGTAGTAGAGGTCGCGCCGGAAGGCCCCGGACTCCACCGCCGCCTCCATGTCGCGGTTGGTCGCGGCCACCACGCGCACATCGACCTTGATGGGGCGCGTGCCGCCGACGCGCTCGAACTCCCGCTCCTGGAGGACGCGCAGCAGCTTCACCTGGGTCTCGAGCGGGATGTCGCCCACCTCGTCGAGGAGGATGGTGCCGCCGTCGGCGAGCTCGAAGCGGCCTATCTTGCGGTTAAGCGCCCCGGTGAAGGCCCCCTTCTCGTGGCCGAAGAACTCGCTCTCGATGAGCCCGGGGGAGAGGGCCGCGCAGTGCACCTTGACCAGCGGCTTGCCCTTGCGCGGGCTCATGTCGTGGACGACGCGGGCGACCAACTCCTTGCCGGTGCCCGTCTCCCCGGTGATGAGCACGGTCGAGTCGGTGGGGGCCACCAGCGCCACCTGCTCCATCACCTGCTGCATGGCCCCGCTGACGGCCACCAGTCCGTGGCGCCCCGAGAGCTGATCGACCTCCTCGGCCAGGTAGGCGGCCTGGTCCTGGAGGCGGCGCACGGTGGACACGTCCTGGACGACCAGCACCGCGCCGATGATGTCGCCGCCCGCACTCCGCAGCGCGGTGAGCGTCTGCCGGCCCGAGATCGTCTGGCCGCGGCGGTTGCGGAACTCCGCCTCGCACCTGGCCGCCCCCTTGCCCCCGAGCTGCCGCAGCATGCAGCCCTTGTCGTCCAGGCGGCAGTCGGGACCGCCCACGCGCAGGTCGCACACGCGCATCCGCCGCAGCTCCTCGGCCCCGTAGCCGAAGGTGCGGCTGGCCGCGGCGTTGGAGAAGATGATGCGGCCTTCGAGGTCGAGGCTGAGCACCACCTCCTCGAGGCTGCCCAGCACCGCCCGCTGGTAGTCCAGGGCGATCTCGAGGTCCTCGTGGGCCCGCACCTTCTCCGCACTCTCGGTCAGCCGCCAGGTGCCGTGGTCCTCGATCAGGCTGCAGTCATGCCGCTGGATGACGTCGACGAGGTTGGGCGCACTCCACTGGTCCACGCGGTAAGTGCACACGACGATGGCCCGCAGCCCGTGGAGCTCGCGGTCGAGCCTGGTTTCATAATCCATGAAGGCGGCGAAGTGCTCGGGCTCCAGAAACGAGGTGTCGCCGGTGACCCGCGCCCCGGCATAGCCGGCCTTGAGGCCCGCATCCAATCGCTCCTTCCAGGCCCGCAGCACCCGCGAGGCATCGAAGCTGCCGTCTGCGAGGTACCAGTCGCGTGACTGGGCCAGCACGAGCTGCCCCCGGCTCAGGCGGGCGCGGACGTCGGGCACGTGCCTCCCCAGGGCCTCCAGGGCCTCCTCGGGGGTGAGGCTGCTCAGCACCCAGAGGCAGAGCTCGCCCGCGCGCAGCCCCTCGGCGACGAACGCGGCCAGGAGCTCCCGCAGGGCGGCCGTGGATTCGTAGAGGGCCACGACGTGGGTCCCCCAGGGCACGCCCCCCACGAAGGGCAGCCCGGAGGGGCGCTCCTCCGGGGCACCCGCGACCTGGGCCATGCTGTCGAGCACGGCCTTCTGCCTGTGGTAGGCCTCCTCGAGGGACTGCTGGCGGAGCACCCGCTCGGTGACGTCCTGCACGACGCCGAGCATGCGCAAGGCCCGCCCCGAGGCGTCGCGGACGGTGTCGCCCGTCTCCTGCACCCAGCGCAGCGTGCCGTCCGGCCAGACGATGCGGTGCTGGACGTTATACTCGCTGCCCTTGTCCACGCAGCCATTGACCGAGTCTATGAGGTGCTGGCGGTCGTCTTCGTGGACGCAGGCGAGGAACGCCTCGTAGGTGCGCCCGAACCGGCCGGGGGCGAAGCCGAACATGGGCTCGATCGCCTCCGACCACCTGAGCGCGCCGGTGAGGATGTCCCAGTCCCACGAGCCGATGCCGGCCGCCCGCTGGGCCAGCGAGTAGCGCTGCTCGCTCTCGCGCAGGGCCTCCTCGGCCTCCTTGCGCTCGGTGATGTCGCGGACGAGCCAGCGCAAGCCCGCCACCGCACCCCCGGCCTCACGCACCGCGGCCACGGTAAGCGCGGCGGGAAAGGGCTCGCCCCCCTGCGGCGCCAGGCGCAGCTCCCAGTCGTGCGCGGTGCCTATCTCGACCACCTGCGCGAGCCTCGTCCGGAAGTCCTGGCTCTCCGCGTGAGGGATGAAGGTGGCCAGCGGTATGCCCACCAGCCGTTCAGGAGGCAGACCGAAGGCGGCTGCCGCGGCGCGGTTGGCCTCGCGGATGATCCCCCGAGGATCGGTTGTCAGATAGGGGTCTGGGGCGAACTCGAACAGCTCCAGGTAGCGCTGGTGCACCTCCTCGGCGGCCGCGCGGGTGGCGATCAGCTCCTCGTTCTGCTGGCGCAGCTCCTCCTGGGCGACCTCGATCTCTTCCAGCGAGACCTGCAGCTCCTCGTTGAGCCGCCGCAGCTCCTCTCCGGCGCGCACCCTCTCGGTGATGTCGAGCCCGTAGAGGTTTACGTAGCCGGCCTCCGGGACGGGTGCGAAGGTCAGGGAGAAGGTGCGTCCGGCGCACCCGACCTCGCTCGCCTGGCCGCGGCCCGAGCCCAGGACCTCGCCGACCACTCCCCGCCACCGCTCGGGTATCGCCTGGCCGACCCCGCAGCGCCACGCCTCGAGCAGGGGCAGGCTCGCCTCGTTGGCATAGAGGAGGCTGCCCTCCCTGGAGACCCGAAGCACGGGACTGGGGTTCTCGGCGGGGAACCTGGCCAGGCCCCGGATCTGCTCTTCGGCGCGCCTGCGCTCGGTGGTGTCGCGCACGATGGCCAGCCCGCCGGTGACCTCGCCCGACTCGTTGCGCAGGGGTGCGTAGCGGGCCTCGAAGTAGCCCTGGCGCCCGCTCTGGGGGATGACGTAGCGCCTGTCCTCGGAGACGACGGACCTGCCCTCGAGCGCGGCCCGGATGACGGCGTCCTCGCCCGTCTCCTTGAGGAACGGGAAGACCTCGGGGGCGACCCGCCCGATGACCTCGTCGCGGCCGACCCCGGTCATGCGCTCCATGGCCGGGTTCCAGGCCGTGTAGCGGCACTGGCGGTCGAAGGCAAGGATGCCATCGGCGCTGCTGTTGATGATCGTCTCGACCTCGATCTTGGCCGCCTTGAGCTGCTCGATGAGCTGCGCGTTGCGCAGGGCGATGGCGGCGAAGCCGAGCAGCCGGGCCAGGACGTGGCGCTGCCGGGGCGCGATGGCCTCGAGCTCTGGCCGGGTGAGGTTCAAGGCGGCCACCCCGATGACCTCGTCGCCCGCCTTGAGCGGCTCGAGGATGTAGAACACCTCGGGGCGCTCCCGCAGGGGCACGCCTTCGACCCTCTCCTTGAGGTCGTGGATGGTCAGGCTCTCGACGGTGCGGCCCTGGCCGGTGCGCAGCGTCTCGTAGAGGTGCGGGTGGGCTTCGGGGGGCAGGGGGTTGGCCCCGATCTGTTTGAAGCGCAGGAACTCGAAGTAGCCGCCAGGCTGGATGTACTTGGCGCGGGTGCGCAGCAGGCCGCCTTCGACGATGCTGATCGAGGACTTGCCGGCGCCAACCAGCTGCGCGGCATTAAAGACGATAAAATCGAGGACTTCGCTGCCGGTGGAGCTGCCGAGCAGCTTGAGCGCCAGCTCGTGGAGGAGTGCTTCGTCGGGTCTGACGTCTGGAGCTTGGACCTCTGGCGCCATGAAACTGCCCGCGGTGGATGAAGGGTTGGCCCGGTAACTGCTTGACTTTACCCGCGGGCCACCATGTTGTCAAACATTTGCCGCAGGGCCCCCGGGCGGGTATTGCCAAGGGTATTGCCTTGACCGCCGTGGGAAGTAAGCATAACTTACCCGCTGGTGCTAAGCATGAATAATGTCAACCAGCTAACCAGAAAACTCACCTGGGTTTTCGGGGCTGCCCTGGCCGCGGCCGCGCTGCTGGCCGCCTGCTCCTCCAACCAGGCCACCCCACCCCGCGCCCCCGAGGCCGTCCCCGTGCGGGTGGCCGCCGCGGAAGAGAGGCGGGTCCCGGTGCAGATCGCCACCATCGGCCGGGCCGAGGCCTACTCCACGGTCGGGGTGAAGTCCCTCGTCGAGGGCCAGCTCCTCACCGCCCACTTCCGGGAGGGCCAGGAGGTGCGGCGGGGCAGCCGCCTGTTCACCATCGACCCGCGCCCCTTCGAGGCGGCCCTGGCCGAGGCGAGGGCACGCCGGGCACGCGACGCCGCCCTGGCCGAGAAGGCCGACAAGGACGCCGTCCGCTACAAGGAGCTGGTGGCCCGCGACCTGGTCAGCCGCCAGCAGTACGACCAGGCGGTGGCCGACGCCGTCTCGCTCAAGGCGACGGTGAAGGCCGACCAGGCCCAGGTGGACGACGCCAGACTGCGCCTGTCCTTCTGCTACATCAACGCGCCCATCACCGGCCGGGCAGGCAGCCTCCTGGTCTATGCGGGCAATATAGTCAAGGCCAACGCCGACACCCCGCTGGTCGTCATCCACCAGGTCGACCCCATCTACGTCAACTTCGCCGTGCCGGAGCAGAACCTGGCCGCGATCAAGCAGGCGATGGCCGCGGGCCGGCTTGAGGTCACGGCAACCGCGCCCGGCGACGCCGGCCCACCCGTGCGCGGCAGGCTCACCTTCATCGACAACGCGGTGGACACCACGACGGGCACCATCGTGCTCAAGGGCACCTTCGCGAACGGCAACCACCGCCTGTGGCCGGGCCAGTTCGTCAACACCGTCCTCACCCTGCGCTGGATAGAGAACGCCGTCGTCGTGCCCGCCGAGGCCGTGCAGGCCGGGCAGCAGGGCAGCTTCGTCTTCGTGGTGCGCGAGGGCGGCAGCGCCGAGGCCCGCCCCGTGACCACCGGCTTTGCGGTCGGCCCCCAGATGGTCATCGAGCGCGGGGTGTGCGCGGGCGAGCGCGTCGTCACCGACGGCCAGGTGCGCCTGACCCCCGGGGCGAAGGTGAGCATCCGGGCGGACGCCCCGGCACCCGGCGCGGCGGCCCCCACATGCGCGCCCCCCGCCAAGGCCGCCCCAAAACCCGCCGCCGAGAGGCGCCCCGCCGCAGGCATATGAACGTCGCCGAGGTCTTCATCAAGCGGCCGGTGATGACCACGCTGATCATGCTGGCCATCCTCATCTTCGGCCTGATGGCCTACCGCTCCCTGCCGGTGTCGGACCTGCCCAACGTCGATTTCCCGACCATCCAGGTCTCGGCGAAGCTCCCCGGGGCCAACCCCGAGACGATGGCCTCGGCGGTGGCCACCCCCCTGGAGCGCCAGTTCTCGACCATCGCCGGCCTCGACTCGATGAGCTCGACCAACGCCCTGGGCATCACCCAGATCACGCTCCAGTTCGCGCTCAGCCGCGACATCGACGCCGCGGCCCAGGACGTCCAGGCGGCCATCGCCAAGGCGCAGGCGCAGCTGCCCCCCGACATGCCCGCGCCGCCCTCCTATCAGAAGGTCAACCCGGCCGACCAGCCCATCCTCTACCTGGCCCTGAGCTCGCCCACGCTGCCCCTGTCGGCGGTGGATGAATATGCCGAGACGCTCATCGCACAGCGCATCTCGATGGTCAGCGGCGTGGCGCAGGTGATGGTCCACGGCTCGCAGAAGTATGCCGTGCGCGTCCAGCTCGACCCGAACGCCCTGGCCTCGCGGGGGCTGGGGATAGACGAGGTCTCGCAGGCGGTGCAGGGCGCCAACGTCAACCTGCCCACCGGCACCCTCTACGGCCCCCACCAGGCCTTTACCGTCATGGCCAACGGGCAGGTGATGCGCGCCCCCGACTACCGGCCCCTCATCGTCGCCTACCGCGGGGGCAACCCGGTGCGCCTCCAGGAGGTGGGGCGGGTCATCGACAGCGTCGAGAACGACAAGATCGCCAGCTGGTACAACTCCACGCGGGCCATCGTGCTGGCCGTGCAGCGCCAGCCGGGCACCAACACCATCGAGGTGGTCGACGCCATCCAGAAGCTGCTGCCCTCCTTCCGGGCGCAGATGCCGGCCACGGTCAACCTCGACACCCTCTACGACCGCTCGCAGACGATCCGCGCCTCGGTCAACGACGTCAAGTTCACCCTGCTCCTGACCATCGCCCTGGTCGTCCTGGTCATCTTCCTCTTCCTGCGCAACGTCTCGGCCACCCTCATCACCAGCCTGGCGGTGCCGGCCTCGATCGTGGCCACCTTCGGGGCGATGTACGTGCTGGGCTACAGCCTGGACAACCTCTCGCTGATGGCCCTCACGCTGTCGGTCGGCTTCGTGGTCGACGACGCCATCGTCATGCTCGAGAACATCGTGCGCCACCGCGAGATGGGCGAGGGGGCACTCGAGGCCGCCCTGCGGGGGTCGCGCGAGATCGGCTTCACCATCGTCTCGATGACGCTCTCCTTGGCCGCCGTGTTCCTGCCCGTGCTCTTCATGGGCGGCCTCATCGGCCGGCTGCTCCACGAGTTCGCCGTGACCATCGGCATAGCCATCCTGGTCTCGGGCTTCGTCTCACTGACGCTGACGCCGATGCTGTGCAGCCGCTTCCTGCAACCGCCAGGGACAGCCCGCCACGGGGGCCTCTACATGGCCCTGGAGCGCGCACTCGACGCGCTGAGGGGCGCCTACGACTGGAGCCTGCGGGTCGTGCTGCGCCACCGCGGCGCCACGATGGGGGTGCTCGCCCTGCTCATGGCCGCCACACTCCACCTGTTCGGCATCATCCCCAAGGGCTTCATCCCCAGCGAGGACACCAGCCAGTCATTCGTCTTCACCGAGGCCGCGCAGGGCATCTCCTTCGAGTCGATGATCCGCCACCAGCGCGCCCTGGCCGAGATCGTGCGCGCCGACCCCAACGTCGAAGCACTCATGTCGAGCGTGGGGGCGGGAGGCCCCAACTCGGCCGGCAACGCGGGCCGCATGTTCATCCGCCTCAAACCCCGCTCGCGGCGGCCCCTGAGTGTCGATGAGTTCATCGAGCACATGCGCCCCAAGCTCGCCGCGGTGCCCGGCATCAAGGCCTTCATGCAGAACCCGCCCCCGATCCGCATCGGCGGCCAGCTCACCAAGAGCCTGTATCAGTTCACGCTCCAGAGCCCGGACATTGGCGAGCTCTACCGGGTCGCCCCGGCCCTGGAGGAGAAGATGCGCGCCCTGCCCGAGCTGCAGGACGTGACGAGCGACCTCCAGATCAAGAACCCGCAGGTCAATGTCGAGATCGACCGCGACCGCGCCGCGGCCCTGGGGGTCAGCGCCCACCAGATCGAGGACGCCCTCTACGACGCCTACGGCGACCGCCAGATATCGACCATCTACGCGCCCAACAACGACTACCAGGTCATCGTCGAGCTGGCGCCGGAGTACCAGAGCGAGCCCGCCTCGATGCCCCTGCTCTACGTGCGCTCGGCTGGCGGCCAGCTCGTGCCCCTCGAGGCCGTGGCCAAGCTCACCCGCGGTGTCGGCCCGATGCTCGTCAACCACGCCGGGCAGCTGCCCGCGGTCACCATCTCCTTCAACCTGAAGCCGGGTGTCGCCCTGGGCCCGGCCGTGGCCGCCGTCGAGAAGCTGGCCCACCACGACCTGCCGGCGACGATGGTCACCAACTTCCAGGGCATCGCACAGGCCTTCCAGTCATCGCTCCAGGGCCTGTGGCTGCTGCTCATCGCCTCGATCGTGGTCATCTACATCATCCTGGGCATCCTCTACGAGAGCTTCATCCACCCCATCACCATCCTCTCGGGGCTTCCGGCGGCGGGCATCGGGGCGCTCGTGACACTCATGCTGGCCGGCTCCGACCTCAACCTCTACGCCTTCGTCGGCCTCATCATGCTGGTCGGCATCATGAAAAAGAACGCCATCATGATGATCGACTTCGCCCTGGAGGCGCAGCGGAGCGAGGGCAAGCCGCCGCTCGAGGCGATCTATGAAGGCTGCCTCATCCGCTTCCGGCCCATCATGATGACGACCATGGCCGCCCTGATGGGCGCGCTCCCCATCGCCCTGGGCATCGGGGCGGGGGCCGAATCGCGGCGCCCCCTGGGTCTGGCGGTCGTCGGCGGCCTGCTCGTCTCGCAGCTCCTCACCCTCTACGTCACGCCGGTCTTCTACACCTACGCCGAGTCCTTCCAGGCATGGGCCGCGGCCAGGCTGAGCCGCCGCAAGGCCGCACCCGCGCCCTCCGAGGCCCCCCGGCCCAAGACCACTACCCCGCAAGCCTGAGGGCCCGGCCTCTCCCTAAAGCCTTGCCTGGCGGCAGGCCCGATTCGTACAATGGGGCTGAACCCCCCTCCTTCCTCGCCACAAGCCAGCCAACAGAACCACCAGAGGCAGCCATGGCCGACGTCTCGCGCAACACGAGCCGAGGCCGCACCAGCGCCGTGGTGCCCGGGGCCCTTGGCCCGAGGCCGCCGCGAGGCGCCGTTTAGCGGAGGGAGTGGTGGTCTTCGGGACACAAGGCGGGCTGGTCGTGCACGGCCATTTCTATCAGCCGCCGCGCGAGAACCCCTGGATAGAGGAGATCGAGGTCGAGGAGAGTGCGGCCCCATACCACGACTGGAACGAGCGCATCGTGGCCGAGTGCTACCGGCCCAACTCCAGCGCGCGCATCGTGGACGGCGACGAGCGCATCCTCGACATCGTGAACAACTACGCCCTGCTCAGCTTCGACTTCGGCCCGACCATCCTGCGCTGGCTCGCGCACCGCTACCCCGACGCCTACGCCCGCATCATCGAGGGCGACGCCGCCGCACGGGCGCGGCTGGGCCACGGCGCGGCCTTGGCCGGCACCTACAACCACGCCATCCTGCCCCTGTGCAACGAGCGGGACCTGGACACGCAGATCGTCTGGGGCGTGGCGGACTTCCGCCACCGCTTCGGGCGAGACCCCGAGGCGATGTGGCTGCCCGAGACGGCCATCAACGCGGCGGTGGTCGAAGCACTCATCCGCCACGGGATGCGCTTCTGCGTCCTCGCCCCCACCCAGGCCGAAATGGTGCGCGCACTCGAAGGCGGCCAGTGGCAGGACGTCTCCTCGGGCTCGATCGACACCACGCGGCCCTACCGCTGCTTCGGCCAGGGCGGCCGCCACCTCGACGTCTTCTTCTACGACGGCGCGGCCTCACACGCGGTGAGCTTCGGGGACATCCTCTCCGACGCCAATCGATTGGTGGCCAGGCTGGGTGCGGCCTACGCGCCCGAGCGCGGCCACGAGCAACTGCTGCACGCGGCCGTCGACGGCGAGACCTTCGGCCACCACAAGCCCCTGGGCGACATGGCGCTGGCCTACGCCCTGCGGGTGGCCGCACCTCAGGCGGGCCTGGCGGTGACCAACTACGCCGCCTTCCTCGAGGAGTGCCCGCCGCGCTCCGAGGTGCGCCTCAAGCCGGGCGAGGGGGGCGAGGGCACGGCCTGGAGCTGCGCCCACGGCCTGGGGCGCTGGCGGCGCGACTGCGGCTGCACCACCGGCTCGCGGCCGGGCTGGAACCAGGCCTGGAGGGGGCCGCTGCGCCGCGCCCTCGATCTGGTCCGTGACTCGCTCGCCGCCTTCTTCGAGGAGGAGGCGGGCCGCCTGCTGGCCGACCCCTGGGAGGCGCGCAACGACTACATCGGCGTCATCCTCGACCGGGGCCCGGAGAGTGTGGAGCGCTTCTTCCGGCGCCACGCGCAGCCGGGCATCGGCCCCGCGGGCAGGCTGCGGGCCTTGCGGCTGCTCGAGATGCAGCGCCACTGCCTGCTGATGTATACGAGCTGCGGCTGGTTCTTCGCCGACCTCTCGGGGCTGGAGACCGTCCAGGTGCTGCGCTACGGCGCCCGCGCCCTGGAGCTGGCCGCGGGCCTGGGCCTCTCGCGCGAGGAGGCGTTCCTGGAGGGGCTCTCAGGGGCACGCAGCAACCTGCCCGAGATGGGCGACGGCCGGCAGGTCTACGAGCGGCTGGTGCGCCCGGCCATGATCAGCCTCGAGCGCGTCGTCAACCACTTCGCCATCGCCTCGATCTTCGACTCGCAGGTGGAGGGCCTGAAGGAGATCTTCCACTACCGCGTGCGCGTCCTCGACTACGAGCGCCGGCAACGGGGGGCGATCGCGCTCGCCATCGGGGTGGTGGAGCTGACCTCGGGCATCATCCCCGAGCCGCGGCGCTACCTGTTCGCCATGACCTTCCTGGGCGGCTACTTCTTCCGCACCGGCGTGCAGGAGACCGGCGAGGAGAGTGCGGCGGGCCTGAAGAAGCTCTTCTTCGACCGCTTGGGCGAGCGCCCCGGCGACGTTATCCACCTGGTCGAGGAGGTCTTCTCGGCGGGCCTCTACTCGCTGCGCGACGTGTTCAAGGAGCAGAAGGAGCGCATCCTGAACGCCCTGGTGAGCCGCGAGATCCAGGACTACTACCTGACCTTCGACCACGTCTTCGAGACGACGCGCGACGCCATGGAGGAGATCGTGCGCGAGGGCCTCAGCGTGCCCGAGGAGTTCCAGATGGCCGCCGAGAAGACGCTCAGCCGCCGCCTGGCCGAGCAGGTGGGGCGCATCAACAGCCACGCCCTGGCGACGACCAAGATCATCGAGAGCGAGGTGCGGGCCGTGGTGGAGCAGGCGAGGCTCTTCGGGCTCACACTCGGCACCGCCGCACCCAGGGCCCACCTGAGCCGCGTCGTGCTCGAGGCGGTGGAGGGTGTCGTCTCCGAGCCCCGGATAGAGGCCGCGCAGGAGGCCGCCTACCTGCTCGACCTGGCCGGCAGGATGGGGCTCCAGCTCGACCTCACCGAGCCGCAGAACCTGCTGCACCGCTTCCTGAGCGAGCGCTTCGCCCGGTTGGCTTCGCGTGCCAGGGGCACCACCGGCAGCGAGGCCGGGGCGCTGGCCGAAGCGCTGTTGAACCTCGCCTCCAAGATGGACTTCAACGTGGAGGGCTACTTCCAGATGCTCCCCGGCGGTCCCTGGCGGGCCGCCACGGGGGGCTGAGGGTGCGCCCCGAGGCACCGGAGCGGGGGCGGCGTGGCTGGTCCCTGAAGCTGGGCGCCACCGTGCTCGACGCCGCGCACGTGCGCTTCGCGGTGTGGGCGCCGCGGGCCGAGACGGTCGAGGTGCGCCTGCTCCTCACCGGCGGCCGCGATAGAGTGCTGCCGCTGCGCCGCTCGGGGGAGTTCTTCGCCGCCGACTGCGAAGGGGCCGGCTCCGGCAGCGACTACTTCCTGCGGCTCAACGGCCGGCGCGACCTGCCTGACCCCCTCTCGCGCTACCAGCCCCACGGCATCCACGGGCCCTCGCGGGTGATCGACCCGGCCGCCTTCGGCTGGCGAGACCACGGCTGGCGCGGCCTGCCCCTCGAGGACTACGTGATCTACGAGCTGCACGTCGGCCTGTTCAGCCCCGAGGGCACCTTCGACGGCGCCACCTGCCGGCTCGACTACCTGCAAGAGGAGCTGGGGGTGACGGCCATCGAGTTGATGCCCGTGGCGCAGTTCCCAGGCTCGCGCTCCTGGGGCTACGACGGCGTCCACCCCTACGCCCCGCAGAACAGCTACGGCGGCCCCGAGGGGCTCAAGCGCCTGGTCGATGCCTGCCACCGCCGGGGCATGGCCGTCGTCCTCGACGTCGTCTACAACCACCTCGGCCCCGAGGGCAACTACCTGGCCGAGTTCGGGCCCTACTTCAGCGAGCGCTACCGCACCCCGTGGGGCGAGGCGATAAACTACGACTGGCGCGGCGCCGATGAGGTCCGGCGCTACTTCATCGACAACGCCCTCTACTGGATAACCGAGTACCACCTCGATTGCCTGCGCCTCGACGCCGTCCACGGCATCTTCGACAACTCGGCCCGCCACATCCTCCAGGACCTCGCCTCCGCCGTCCACGAGCAGGCCTCCGTGCTCGGCCGCGCCGTCAATGTCATTGCCGAGAGCGACCTCAACGACGTGCGCCTGATCGACCCGCCCTCGCGCTGCGGCTTCGGGCTCGACGCCCAGTGGAACGACGACTGGCACCACAGCCTGCACAGCACCCTGACCGCCGAGCGGCAGGGCTACTACGCCGACTTCCGGGGGCTGGCGCACCTGGCCCACGCCATCAACCACGGCTTTGTGTATGAGGGCCAGCGCTCTGCCTTCCGGGGGCGCCGCTTCGGGTCGAGCTCGCGGGGGCACTCGCCCTGCAAGCTCATTGCCTTCGCCCAGAACCACGACCAGGTGGGCAACCGCGCCGAGGGGGAGCGCTTGAGCGCGCTCGTGCCCTTCGAGGCCCTGAAGCTGGCCGCGGGGCTCGTGCTGCTCGGCCCCAACGTGCCCCTCCTCTTCATGGGCGAGGAGTACGGCGAGACGAACCCGTTCCTCTTCTTCACCAGCTTCCTCGACGAGGCCCTGGGGGAGGCCGTGCGCGAGGGCAGGCTGGCCGAGTTCGCCCGGTTCGGCTGGGAGCGCGTGCCGGACCCGCAGATGCCTGAGACCTACGAGAGGAGCCGCCCCGACTGGAGCCGCCGCCTCGAGGGCGACCACGCCAAGCTCCTTGCCCTCTACCGGCGCCTGATAGAGCTGCGGCGCCGCACCCCGGCCCTGGCCGGTTGCCGGGGGAATGTGGAGGCCACGGCGATGCCCGAGGAGCGCCTGCTCATGATCGACCGCGCCCGGGGCGAGGAGCGCTGCCTCATCCTGGCCTCGTTCGACGACTCACCCACGACGCCCCATCTGCCGCTGCCGCGCGGGGTGTGGCGCTGCCTGCTCGACACCTCCTGGGAGGAGTTCGGCGGCCGCGACCGGATGTGGGCGCACGATTCCTTCCGGGCCGAGGCGGAGCCCGTCCGGCTGAGGTTCAACCCGTTCGCCCTCCACGTCTACGCCAGGAGCCAGATACGGAGCCAGACACCCGGCTAAGCGTCCAACCTGCCAGCCAGAGGAGGGTGCGCGCTTGGCGAAACGCGTCTTCGTGCTGCTGGCCTTCCACGCCCACGAGCCGCTGTGGGACCTGCCGGGCTACCTGATGCGCAACTCGCTCGACCAGAGCATGAGCCTGGGACTGACCCCCGACAACTACCTGCGCAAGCGCACCGCCGAGGGCCGCAATATCTATCAGGACGCGCTGGCGGCCGCCCGGCGCCTCTCCGCCCCCTTCACCCTGGACATCACCAACGACCTGCTGGTGCAGATCCGCAATGCCAGCCCGCAAACACTCTCCGCCCTGGCCGAGGCCTACCGCGACGGCTCGCTGCGCCCCCTCTACATCCCGGCGCACCACACCCACGCCGCCCTGCTGTGCGAGGAGGAGCTGCGCGAGGAGATCCGGCTCAACCAGCAGCTCCTGCACGACGTCCTGAGAGTGCCCCGGCCGCGCCACCCCGGCCTCTTCTTCACCGAGTGCTCGATCGACGCCCGCTTCGTCCCGGCCGTCGAGGAGATGGGCATCGAGTGGTGCGTCTTCCCCGAGCTCAACCCCAGGCGGGCCCGCTTCAATGTCTCCGAGCCCGGCTACGACTACACCTTCCGCCCCTTCCTGGTGGGCGAGCGCTTGATCGGCCTGCCCCGCCACTTCCCCGTCTCGCAGGCCATCTGGCGGCCCATCACCCGCTTTGCCCCCGAGGCCGTCAAGTATCAGGGCTACCTCATGGGGCGCTACTTCGTCTTCGACGAGGAGTACCGCAGCCACCAGTTGCTCGAGGCACCCATCCCCCGCGAGCAGGCCTTCGAGGAGTACCGGCAGCTCCTCGAGGCGACCCTGGAGCAGGCGCCCGAGGGCGGCCTCATCCTCTACATCCAGGACCTCGAGCTGATGGACTTCGGCGACCTGGCCCTCGAGATTCTCACCGCGGGCTGGGAGCAGGTGCGCACCGACCCCCGCTGGGATGTCGAGTTCGTGGGGGCAGATGAGTATTTCGATGAGGCCCTGCCCTCCCCCCGCAGCCTGCCACGTGTCCGCTTCGAGCAGACGAGCTGGGCCCCCGAGCTGCGCCTCGTGCTGCGCTCAGACGGCCACTACCCGCCGCTCGAGGCCGGCGAGTTCCGGGGCGTGGACTTCGTGGCCGAGGTCCACCGGCTGCACCCCTTCATCTTCTGGGAGCCCGGCCGCTACGTGTGCGCCCTCTTCGAGTGGCTGCTGCGCGTCTTCGGCTTCCCGGTGCTCATCGACGTCCACGCGCAGCTCCTGGCCGAGGAGGACTACCAGCTGCTGCGCCTGCCCTACACCAAGCGGCTGCCGCTCCACCTGCGCCTCCTCAAGCAGGCCGACAACTGGGGCTGGATGCCGAGCGAGGACCAGGCCAAGAGGCCCTACCTCCACGGCTTCATGATGGCCGACGCCCTGCACCTGCTCCTGCGCCTCTTCCCGGACCAGTACCCCCGGGCCTGGCGCGGGCTCGACCCGAGGATCTTCGTGGGGCTGGCCAGGCTGTGCGAGGGCACCATCGACACCCGGGTGGCCTATCTGAACTTCGGGCTGAAGCGCGAGGTGGAGGAGCGGGGCTTCGAGCCGGCCGAGTCCTTCCGGGAGCTCGACTACGCCCACCACTTCCGGGCCGACGCCGCCGCCGCCGCCGAGGCTGCCGGCCAGCTCTACGGCGAGCTTGCGGCCGACTGGCGCAACCAGGAGCTGTGGGGGAAGTTCCTCGAGCGGCTGCGCGACCACTGCCGGGCGATGTTCCTGTCCTTCGACCACATCCAGCGGGCCTGGTCGAAGGGTGGGGACACCGGGTTCCTGGTCGAGAAGATGTACCTCTACCTCTACGACCTCTATCCGCCCCTCTTTCCGCGCATCCTGGAGGAGGTCGGCCTCCCGCAGCCAGGCGGGGTGGCGAGCCGCGACAGGCAATAACCGCCCCCTGGAAGCTCAAAGGCTATTGGACAGGCGGCGTGGGGGCGGCAGCGAGCCGCTGCGGGCAGTAACCACCCCCTTGAAGCTCAAAGGCTATTGGACAGGCGGCGTGGGGGCGGAATCCCGCTGCCGTTGGCAGCGGTGGCCAGCGGCCACCGGCAATGCCGGGCCCGCGAAAGCCTTGAGGTGCTTCAGCCTCGGCGTGGGCCCGGAGTCCCGCCGCCGTTGGCAGCGGGTCGGGACAGCACATTCAGGGTCACTCTTGCCAGCGCCGACAAGCAATGC
>Ga0315282_10003547_pt1 | contig 27953 bp, 24 predicted proteins | sample YL17G07_20_MG_FD_203693 | JGI IMG/M metagenome (GOLD analysis project Ga0315282, IMG submission 203693) | Sediment microbial communities from Yellowstone Lake, YNP, Wyoming, USA - YL17G07_20 | ecosystem: Environmental > Aquatic > Freshwater > Lake > Sediment | place: USA: Wyoming | collected...
TCCCCCCGTTTTCAACTGAGGGGGGCTGCTCGCTCGCGACACAAAACAAAGAACGGACAAAAACACTTGACTCCGCCGCCCCCTTCATAGATGCGCCACCCGCCAGGAACTGAACGGTGGGCGGACCCGAGAGGGGGAACTGAGAGATGACGTCGAAACAGAGGCTGCTGACGGCGATCAGAGGCGGCAAGCCTGACCGATTGCCTGTCACAAGCCATCACCTCATGCAGTATTTCCTGGACAAATATCTGGGCGGAAGATCGAGTCAGGAGTTTTTCGAGCAATTTGGTTTGGATGCGGTCACCTGGCCCGTGATGCACAAACCCGATACCGCGAAAGGCGAGTACTTCGATCCTCTGCAGGGAGCACCGGGGTTTCTCGAAGCCCGACGCATCTGGTCCGAGCGATGGCAGACAGAGGCAGAGGAGATTCCTAGCCAGGCCTACAAAACCACCCGCTTCCGGTTCTTGACACCCAAGGGTGTCCTCTCGATGGTAACCCAGTCTGATGAGCACACGACATGGGTCGGGGAGCATCTGATCAAGAGCAAACGGGATATCGACTTGATCGGTGAATTCGCGACAAATCCCCTCTGTGATGTGGATGCCATAAACCGCATTGCGGAGGACTATGGCGAGCGCGGCCTGGTTCGCAGTCACATCCCCTGCTTCGACGTTTTCGGACAGCCGGGGACGTGGCAGGATGCCTGCTGTCTTTTCCCGACCGAGCAAATGATCCTGGCCACCTACGACGACCCAGGTTGGGTCCACGAGTTCTTGCGCATCCTTCACCGACGCAAGAAGATATTCATCCAATCCATGCCGGGCGCCAAGTTCGACATCCTCGAATTGGGCGGAGGCTCTGCGTCAAGCACCGTCATCTCGCCGAAAATATTCCAGACCTTCGTTGCTCCTTACGATTCAGAATTGATTGCCCTCGCGCACGAAGCCGGCCAGCGCATCGTTTATCACACTTGCGGCGGCATGATGCCGATCCTGGAAATGGTCGCCGCCATGAAGCCTGACGCCATGGAGACCTTTGCTCCTCCCGCCATGGGCGGCGATGTGAGATTGGCTGAAGCCAAGAGGCGAATTGGCGACCGGGTCTGCATGATCGGTGGGTTCGACCAATTCCACTATCTGAAGGATTGTTTGCCGGAAGCGACTCGAGCCGCTGTGCGCCAGTGTTTTGCCGAAGCGGGCGAAGGGGGAGGGTACATTCTCAGTCCTTCCGACCACTTCTTTGACGCGGATGTGAGATTGATCGAAGCGTTTGCGGACGAAGCTCGACAATGTGTGTATGCGCTCTGAAAGCTAGAATCCCATTTGAATAGGATCTGCTGGCTGACCAGGCTGACGTGGAGCAAACCCGGACCTGCGCTGGCCGGGGCACACTTTGGGTCTGCGATCATTATTTTCATTGCGCCGAAGGCGCGAGGACCTGAACTGCAAGGTATGCGCCAGCCAGGAACGGCCTGCCTGAACCGCGAACATTACCGAACGATGTCGCCACCCGCGGCTTGGAACTCTCCGGCTGCCAACCTCGTACCAATAATGTGAGCGGCGGACTTGAGGAAGGAGTCTGCGCTCTGTTATAGGTGCGAGCTCGGAGGTCTCAGATGATTCGGCGCGTCCTCTCTTTTCTATCTGTAACCGTTGCCTCGCTGCAATTCATTGCCGGCGCTCAGGCTGCGCCAACGGTGGAGGCATTGCTCTACAACCCGACGGTGGATGCTCTGGTGTTGAAATATCCTTACAACAAGCCCGTGGAAACCGAAACTCTCAAGCCGGAGCTTTCCTTATGCGGGAGGGGTTTGCCCGATGGCAGCTTCACGCTGAACTATCGCATTGAAGCGGCTGGAAAGGTACTTGCCCAAGGAAACACCGAAGTTAAGGTCATGTTCGGGTGGTTTGAGGCCGGCGCGGAGCTTAAGGAGAAATATCCCCAGGCGGAAGGCGTGGCCTGGGAACTTGCTTCGCCGGGAAAGGCGTCGATCAAGGGCTACGCGCCGCTATCCTGGTCGCGATTCCACGGCCGGGTCAAGTACCGGGACAGCCATTGGGATTCCACCTACATCAATCTCGTTCCTACCTTCTGGGGAGCGCCGAGCGTCATGGACATCCCCGTCGCCGACGACGGAACATTCGATGCGCTTGTTCCGGCCCGTGTTTATATGGTGGTGAACGTCTCCGGCACAGGGTACCAGTATAGCTCCATGGAGCGTTGGGCCTGGGACTTCGATTTGACCCGCGACCGCGAAGAGGTGTTCACCATCGGCCGCACGGAGCTTTACGGGATGCGCGCCTTCGATATCAAAGGAGGTGGCCGGAAGGTACTCGTGCTTTTCCGCCCCACGGCCTTGACACGGGTGCTCAAGTTCGATGCCAATCAGGATGGAGTGCTCTGTGACTCCGAGAAGGATGCTCTCGGGCCCGCGATGAAGGCTTCACCCACCGCTATCGGTCCGGAGCTTAAAGCCGACCAAGTCAAGGTGTGGCTCGACGGCAAACCGCTCCCCATCGTTCAATTCAACCAGATCCCGGAAGCTTCGAGCGACGGCTCCTGGCAAGTCCTCTATATGCTCCAGGTGATACCAGACTCGCCTTTCATCAACATCGTCCGCCATGAGATCAGGTTGGAGGTTGAATCCCAAGAGGAACTGCGCGGGAAGCGGATTTTAGACTTTGGCGAGGGCTCGGTTGGCTTCTCGTTGTTCTGAACTGAGGACGCGAACCTGTGATGCCTTGCAAGGAATCTGAGGTGCCCCCCAGAAGCCGGTCCAATGATAATGTGAGTCCCGGGGAGGTCTCCTGGGGGGAGCGCGGTGGGTCGCAGGGGTGGTTCCCCGGCCCGTTTCCGGCGCGAGCTGGGGCGCGGGCATGAACCGCCCAGCGTCGGCGTCCGCCAGCCAACGGACGCCCCTACAGAGATTGCGAGGCGGCGCGGTGCGACAACCGCATCCCAGGCCCGGTGGGCCAGAAGAATTTAGCCCAGGGCGTGAGCCCTGGGGAAAAGCTCCTCACCCGTCCTTCGGCCACCCTCTCCCCCAGGGGGGGAGAGGGCTGGGGTGAGAGGGATGCCGCATCCAACCCACGGCTTACGCCGTGGGCTAAATTCTGGCGCCCCTTTCGGGGCTCTTCTGACATTGCGCCGCCTCCGCCTACCCGCTGACCCCAAAGCACGAATATGATGCGAATGCGGTGAAACTCGCCCTGGAAAGAGCCGCGGACCTCAACGGCGGAGGTCCTCGCTACGCGCTGCCTGTGTGAGCCGCCGATATGCCGAACCACGGGACATCTACTCCACCCCGGCTCGGACATATTGCCTTCTTGACACGCAATAGCCTTTTATGCTAGCCTATCAAATTGGGCGACGAGCCGGGACACAATGTCAGAAGCACGTGACGCAGTCGGCCTGCCGTCTCGGACAATTGGCCCGAAGCCGAGAGCTCACAAAAAAATCAAATCTCGAGGAACGAAGCCAGAATGTTATAGAAAACAAAGACACTTCTCACATTGTGAGAAAGCGGATGACTGACTGGAGTGGGTATCCCAGGCGAAACGGTGGGGTAGGCTAAGGAAGCGGCCGAGCGACCACGCACGCTACGCCCTTGACGCTCGAAACCGAGTCAATCCGCTCGGCCTCTTTCCAGGGCGTGGGCACCCACTGCATCGTTTCCTTCTTGGTCCAGTAGCTTTCGACTTCCGGGCGGAACTTGCCGCCCCTCAGTAATCCCAGCAGCGCCGCGTGGTCGTACACGCGATACCACTCGGCAGCTCCGTGTTGCCCAAAAGGAACCGTCAGCAGGAAACGACCGCCGGGCTTCAGGATGCGATGGACTGCCTGGACCGCGTGGAGGTCACCGTCGGGGTCTTTGGCCGTGTTGCCATAAGCGAAGAGGCCGATATGCTCGAACGTGGAGAGACCGATGACGACGTCGAAAGAGTGGGGCTCAAAGGCGTATTGCGTGATGTCACCCTGAACATAGTGGATTCCGGGAAACTCGACCGCAGGAGGGCGGATGTCGATCCCCCAGGTTTCAAATCCCAAGCTGCTCGCCTCAAAGACAATTTCGCTTTCCCGGTAGCCCACATCCAGTAAGCGGCCCCGGAAAGGATGAGGGAGATAGTGATGCACGAAGGGAATCTCCACGATGCGCTCGGTGCACATGGTTACGACCGGCCGCCCGTCTTTGCTTCCGAAGGCCAGCGGATGGTTCAGATCGAGCTGGCTGGGAGCAGGTGGTGGAGTCTTCGCGGGCGGCGGGCTTTGCACCGGCTGGTTCGTACCCCTCTGGCAGCCCGCCAGCATGGTAATCAGAACCGCCGTAAACAAACTCCTAAACGGGACGCGTTTAATCACTCATATCCTCCTGGACTGATCCGCCCTGAAGCGCAAGGATTCTACACCAGAAACTCGGTTTCAGGTCTTCTGGCACGCCTTGCTAACGGAGGGCTATGAATCGTGCCGAGTATGGCGAGAGCGGCGCGCGGTGATATTCCTCAGGAATACTGCCCCGTCGTGGCGCCGCCAACGCGGTAGGCGAAGACAAAGGCCACAACCATCAGCGCGATGTACATCCAATCCGCATCGAAGCGCAGCAGGTGGACGATGCACATTCCTGCCAGCCCCAGGTTGGCAATCGCCAAGGCCGCCGCCGCGCCCCGTCCCGTGCCCCGAACCCAGCGCCGCTTGGCTCCCACGCATCGCCAGAACACATTGGAGAGCACGGCGTTCACGAGCACGACGCCCACCACAATGAGAATTTCCTCGCGCGTCACGCTTTGTATCTTGGGGAACATGCTGGCGGCATCCTACCAAATCCCCTCGCCACCGCCAAGCAACTCGGTCAAGGATGGCATTCGCAGCCTGCCCGCATTCCTTGCCGGCTCCGGACGCGAAGATCAGGCGGTGATCCAAACCGCCAGACGCCGCGCGTTGGGATAGAAATGACGGAGTGCGATGGTAGTCCAACAAACGCTCGGGCGTAAGAGACAATCAGCGTGTTTTCAACGTTTTGGGAGAGGGTGAACGGGCATCGTGCTATAATTTCCCCTGCTGCGCGCCGGCCGTTTGAAATCACCCTGGCGCGTTGGCGATCACGCAAGGGGGCGGACGGAGAAGCGATCATGTCAATCGACTATTATGAGCACGTCTGGCACAACGGCGAATTCATCGCCTGGAAGGACGCCACAATTCACGTGGCCTCGCATGTCGTTAGCTACGCCTCATCGCTGTTTGAAGGCATCCGTTGCTACCAGACGCCGCAGGGCCCGGCGATCTTCCGCCTGCGCGAGCACACTGACCGGCTGGTCAACTCCTGCAAGATTTACCGCATGGATCTTTCCTACTCGCGCGAGCAGTTGCAGCAGGCGATGGTTGAGCTCGTGCGCACGAACCAGGCGCAACATTGCTACATCCGCCCTATCATCTTCCGCGGCTACGGCGAAATGGGCGTGAACGCTATGAAGAACCCTATCGAGATATATCTTCTGGCCTGGCGCTGGGGGAAATACCTGGGCGCGGAAGCGCTCAACCAGGGTGTGGATGTATGCGTCAGCTCGTGGAACCGCATGGCGCCCAACACCCTGCCGCCCATGGCCAAGGCCGCGGCGAACTACATGAACGCGCAGCTTATCAAGATGGAAGCCATCACCAACGGCTACGTCGAGGGCATCGCGCTCGACCCGTCGGGCAACGTCAGCGAAGGCAGCGGCGAGAATATTTTCGCGGTGCGCGACGGTAAGATGTACACACCGCCGCTAGGCTCATCCGTCCTGCCGGGAATCACGCGCGATTCCGTCATCACGCTGGCGCACGAACTCGGCATCACTGTCATCGAGCAGATCATCGCGCGCGAAATGCTTTATATTGCCGACGAAGTCTTCTTCACCGGCACGGCGGCGGAAATCACTCCCATCCGCTCGGTGGATCGCATCGTAGTGGGCGCGGGCAAGCCCGGCCCCATTACCAAGAAGCTGCAAGAGCGCTTCCTCTCCATCGTCGAAGGCCGCGGCGAAGATAAATACGGCTGGCTCACGCTCTGCGCGCAGCCGGTCGCTGCAGGGCGGTAGAATTCTCACTTGGGAAATTGTAGGGCGCAGCATCTTGCGCCCCTACGTTGTGCCGCCCGGCGCATAGCAGACATCGAACGGCGATGTCTACGCCACCCGCAAATTACTGCCCCCAGTCTTGCCCTCTTGCTATTTCGAGTAATGCGCGCAGCTCTTTTGCTCGCGCACGAAAGTGATTGGCGGACGCACGCGAAGATTCCTTCTGGGCTTCTCCCACAAGGTGGGGAATAAGGGTGTCTATGTTGCGCGCCATGTCCTCAAATATCTTCGCGTCATGCTCCATGACTTCTATAAAACGTGCTGCGACGGCATGTGTAATCCCCCCTTTGGTCGCGGTACTTGGTAGCCATTATTGGGTCAGTGTCCAGATTAACCCTGGGTTCGTAACCGTGGAAAAGACTCATGGTTAGGAAGAGCGCTGGCCAACGCTACCTGCTTCACCTGCCGCTGTCTTATCAGTTTCGCGGTCATCCATCTGTCGGACCAACATACCGCCGATTTCCATTTTGGTCGCCATCTGCTTGATCTCCGCTATTTCTTTGTCCTTGATGCCCAGCGACTTGTAAATACCTTCCTCGTATCCGGCCTCATTTCCTTTTATATAACCTTCCCTACGCCCTTCGCGCTTGCCCAGGATGTAATAGCAAGAGACACCGATCAACAGAGCTGTAATCCGCAACCAACCATACGGTGCTAGGTAGTAAGCAAGGAGGGAGCCAGGGACTATAGCAAGTAAGTATCCCCCGGCAAAGCCGGGGGGCTCCCGAAGGACTAGCCCGCCGCGTGCCCTAGGCCCCGGGGAGCGGAAGAATGTGGCCCAGGGCATCAGCCCCGGGAACTGTAGCGGCCCTCTATGAGCGGCAGTAGGGGAGCCCTCTGGGCTCCCGCGGGAGCGCGGAGCGCTCCCCTACGCCCAATCGCCGGTCCCTTCCTGCGTCAGGGTAGGCGCCGACCGGCGCTACAGCCCTCGCCAAAGCCCATCCCTCTCCTCAGGGGAGAAAGTGATCCGACGTGGCGGACCGGGTGAGGGGGTGACGGCGGGAGGGAGCCGGCTCACCTGCAAGAACGGGATTCCATGTTGGACTCCCCACGCGATCATAGCCCCAGTGCAAATTTGAATGGGAACCCACGGAATAATTCCAAGCCCTTGGTGTTAGGAAAGCAGTGAACAGACATAAGCGCAGACGACCATGCCGCGTTTAGCCCGCGCGCATTGTATGCAGAGGTCGTCAGGTGTATATTGCCCGCCAATCGGGGACTGAACATCCGGATCCCCGCGCCCGCAGAAGGTGGAAAGGAGGGCGCTGAGGGTGGCACGCCACACGGACAGCGTGGGTTCGCCGGAGTCCAACGTAACCCTCTCCAACGCGCGCGCCGCTGCCATCATCAAGGCCTTGACGCAGCAGATAGACGACGAATAAGAGCGAAGAAGGCCGGGCGCGAATCGTCGCGTTGAGCTAGTTGAACAGTAGTGAGGCCTTTTGGGTGAAGGAGTAGGAGGACATTCATGAACGAGCAGACTGAAAGCCAGCACGTTCCCAGAAGCACAGGATTCCTTCGAGAGGGTCTGCGGGAATTAGGACGCAAGCTTGAGCGCAGGAAGCTGCGAAAACAATCACAGCAACAGGAACAGGAACGGAGCGCGGCGTTCGTGAGACTCGGCCAGCGTGCCTGGCAGGAAAACGTTGACCTCTCCGGCTTTGCCGGGCTTTGCGACCAGCTTACCCAGCTCGAAGGGCGTGCTGGCGAACTCTCAGCGAGCACACAGGAACTGGAAGGCCAAAAAGCTTCGCTCGAAAGCCGTCAAAGGGAAGAGACAGACAAATTCGACGGCCAGCGCAAAGCCGTGGAGGAAAAGAAACGTCCCGTGGACGACTCCCTGCGGATGGCCCGCCAGCGCGAAGGCGAGCAGCAGCGCGCGACGCAGAGAATCACCGCGCGCCAGGCGAGCCTGGCGGCTGAACTCGCTGCGGTTGAGCAGAAACTGGCCGTGCTGGCGGCAGGTGCCGCACCCGACCAGGTGAGCAAACTCTCCGCCGTGCAGGCCAAGAAGCAACAACTGCAGGGCGAGCGGAGCAAGCTGGCGGAGGATCTCGTACAAGCTCAGGCCAACTTGCCGCCCGCGAAAGCCGAGGTCGAGCGGCTGAGTGCGGAAAGCCAGCGCTGCGAGGCGGAAATCAACCGCATCGAGGCCGAGCGCCGCACTGCCCTTTCACCCATTCTTTCGGAGCTCCGGCGTGTGGAAGGTCAGTTGGCCACGGTGCGTCAGCAGGCAAGCGTGGTTGCAGGGGCGCGCACGGAGCGTTTCAAACAACTCGGTCAGGCCCTCTACGAGAGTAAAAGTGCCGAGCCCGTGCTAGCCCCGGGCATCGAGCAGATTGCCGCCACCGACCGCGCTCGTGGCGCCACGCAGGCAGCGCTTGAGGCTTCGTTCGGACTCACACGCACCATGCTGCCCGGGACCATGTTGAAGTTTTGGAGCACCGTGGTCCTACTCCCTGTCCTGTTAATCGGACTTGGCTTCGGGGTCTACGCCGGATGGGCGTGGTGGCAGGAGCGCCATCACGCCGCCGAAGGCGAAGAAGAGGTGGAAGTCAATCCCTACCTCGATCACCCTTTAAATCATCACCCTGCTTACCTCCTCGCCGACAGGGCTTGGGCGGCGTCCGACGAGAAGGCCGCAAGAGCGGTGATTGAGGATCTGTGCCGCAAGATCGGCTTGGGCGTTTACACCGCGGACGGCACGCCCGTCATCGCCGGCTCCGAGCGAAACCAGGATGACTTCTTCATTTACGACTTCGAGGTGGGGATTCTGGCGCGAGCTCTCGTCCGCCGAAACGGGACCACGTTTGGCAACTACGCAGGCGCGCTCGAGAAGAACACCCGCCTGATTATCAACAAACAGAAAATCCCCTTCCCCCGCGATCTGCTGGTGCAAGGCCTGCTACGCCGCTACCAAAAGGCGGTTTCCCAGCCCAACGACCCTTACTCGTTTCTGATTCTCTTCGTGGACGGGCTGGCGCGCCGCCACGACGAGCCGACATCCATCGAGACCTTCGTTCAGGGGGTTGAGAACGAGCTGGTGCTCGACCCGCTTCAGACGTTTCTGATTTCTCTGGATATCTTCACCAAGCCGGGAAATCCCGCCGCCAAATCGGGGCCTCTGGCCCGCCTGGAAGCTCCGACGGCGCTCTTCTGGTCCTGTTTTGCCCCTCCGTCAGTGTACGCCGACTCTCCCTGCGACAAAATCCACGGCAGTCATGAAGCGGCGGGCGCCTGGGGCATGTTCCTCGACGTCCTCCACGAAGGGCTTGAAGCTCTCGAGGGAGTTGCCGAAGAGATCGGCAGTTTCATGGGGAAGGCCACCAAGGTTGCCGACGTGGCCCAAATTTCAATCCTGGCGTACGGAGTTACACTCACCGTCAAGGCCGAACCGACGAAAATGCACCTGCATCATGTCGGCGAAGATTGGAAACTGCTCAAACTCACCGCCCACGCTAACTTTGATCCGGGAAAAATCCCTGAGGATGTAATCAAGTGTGGGGGCCTCGCCGGAATGCATCTGCCTGCCCCGGGCGACATCCCGGACATGGTCCTTTATTGGCAATTCAATCCGGGGGTCGAAGGATACTTCGAGCTCGATGAAACGATGGCCAATACGCCGGAAAAGAAGGCGCAGATCAGCATGGGGCGGACCAAGACCGACGATAAAGGCGACTCAGAGTTTCGCTTTGTGCCGCTTATCTGCAAGACGAAACAAGGGAGCATTGTAGGAAGAGACGTCCACGCCCACGTCACGGCGCAACTGATGTCTGCGCCCTCGTTTCACGCGATATCCATGAGTGTCGAATATGCCGCAAATTTCTTTGGCGGCGTTGTGTCGGCGGACACGAAGTTTCGGGGCGAGAAGCACGAAAAGAAGCCTAAGACACCACAGCGCGCGTTCCGCCCCTCGGCCGTGCCGTGACCTGCGGGAAGAGCGCCCCCCTGGCGCATCCGGAATCCTCTCTCGGTGACGGTAAACGCATGCCTCGGCGCCTGGCAAAACGGATGGCGGGAATCGCCTTGCTGGCAAGTCTCCCACTGCTTTTTCTCGCGGCAATGATTCTCTGGGAGTCGCGGGACCTTCCCAGCGCCGGCGAGCTGCGGGGCCAGCTCTGGACCCGCTACAAACCCAAGGGGCGTGCCACGTGGGTGCCTCTGTGGGCCATCTCCCCCAAGCTGACGGTGGCCGTCGTACAATGGGAGGACCCACGGTTCTATTTCCACCACGGTTTCGACTACCAAGGGATCGGGCGAGCTTTCTGGGAAGACGTGGAGGTCAGGGCCTACCGCACCGGCGGCAGCACCATCACCCAGCAGGTGGCGAAGAACCTCTTTTTGAGCCCGGAAAAAACCCTGCGAAGAAAACTGCGCGAAGCCATCCTGACTTGGCGGATCGAGCGGGCCCTATCGAAGGACGAAATCCTGGAAATCTATCTGAACATCGCTGATTGGGGGGATGGGGTTGCGGGCGCCGAAGCCGCTTCGCACGTGTACTTCTCGAAGCGGGCCGGAGAACTGACCTGGGCGGAGGCGGCTCTCCTCGCCGCGATCCTCGCCAATCCGCATCGCTTCAGCCCTTTCCGCGCGCCTCACGAGGCCAAGCAACTGCGCCAGTTGGTGCTGATGCGGCTTGCGCAAGAGGAACGCATGACCCTGGAAGAGTTCCGCCAAGCCATCGCGGCGTCGTGTTGCACAGACCCAAATCCCGAGAGCCGCCGCGTTCGACCTGCAACATTGCCTTCCGTTTCTGAGGGCACAGCGGATCAGAGGGCCGATGCGCTCCGAGGGTGGCTATGGCGATCTGATGAACTTGACACTCGACGGCAGCAGGCATATGGTCTTGCGCGGAGATAGAGTTGAAATCGAAAATTCCGGCTAAGACCTTTACGGAGGGGGAGCAGCCTCTATGAGAAGAATAGCGTACTCTTTGGTGTTGGCGTTCGCCTGCGGAGTGTTGTTGATGGGGACGAGCAAGCTTTTGGCCGACGACGAACCCGCCAAGGTTGCCGGGACGTGGCAAGTGACGTCCGAGGGCCGCAACGGTCCCATGACCCAGACCATGACCATCACGCAGGACGGCGCGAGCATTAAGGGAACCATCACCGGACGCCGTGGGGAAGCGCCCCTGGAGGGCACCGTCACGGGGAACAAGCTCAGCTTCACGGTCAAGCGGGAGACTCAGAACGGCGACACATTCGTCATGGAATACACCGGAACGGTTGAAGGGGATTCCATCAAGGGGAAAGTGCATAGCGAACGATTCGGAGACCGCGACTTTACAGCGAAGCGCACAAAGTAGCGCCGGCGAGTGGCGCAGACATCGTGGTGTGATGTCTGCGCGCGATTGAAACTCCATTCACGACTGCCGGCCTGAAAGCCGGCGCAACGTCCCATCCATCCAATGCAGGGATTCTTCGTTCGTCGGCTGACGGACTTAGAATGGCAGGATCGCGGGGCGCGCCGTACGTTGCCTTCTCGCGCTCCTGATGGGGCTGCGTCAGTCCCTGCTTGGACCTTATCGCAGACATAGCAGACGCCGCGATGTATCCGCCACCTGCGAAATGCAAATCCCGGGAGGAATCCATCAATCCCTGCGAGGAAACTATGAACATGTGTACACGAAACGCGACGTCACGCTCTATGAAAAGGTGTCCCAGGGTGGGCGTGCTGGCCGGCTCTCTGCTGGACGCAGCCCTGCTGCTCCTGGTGATTTCCGCGTCAGCGTTTGCCGCGCCCATAAGCGTGTGTCCTTCCAATCCTCATTACTTCCAGTACAAAGGCAAGCCCGTTCTCCTCATCACTTCCGATCACCATTACGGGGCGATCATCGACCGGGACTTTGACTTCGTGAAGTTCCTGAATTATCTGGGCGCCAATGGCATGAATCTGACCCGAATCTATCCGGGCGGATACTTTGAGACACCTGACGAGTTCCTCAAAGGTAATCCCCTTGGGCCGCTTCCCGGCCGCCAGATACTTCCCTGGGCGAAGTCGACGCAAACCGGAGCGCATCCCGATCTCGCGGAACCGGGACAACCATCTTTCAAATTCGATCTCGATAAATGGAATCCCGAGTATTTTGCCCGGCTGAAGGCTTTCGTGGAGTTGGCGCAGCAAAAGGACATCATCGTCGAAGTCGCTTTCTTCAACCAGATGTACGAAGTCAGTTGGCCGATGATGCCCCTCTTTCATCGCAACAATGTCAACAATGTGGGCCGCTATGAAGGGAAAGATTTCTGGTTGTTCAGCACCGCCGACGCCCGGAACGCCGACGTCATGGAAAGACAGAAAGCCTACATCGCCAAGATCACCACGGAATTGAATGGATACGACAACGTCATCTTTGATATCTGCGATGAACCCGAACTCTGGCAGCCGGCCGGAACTCAGGTGGTGCCCTGGATCGTGGCGATGAAGGATGCGTTCCTCGGCGCGGAGAGTAAACTGCCGAAAAAGCACCTGCTGGGCCAGACGGTGCGCGGCGGCGCGTCACCCACGCTCTCCAGCGAAGATTGGAACCAATGGCTGCCGACCGAGTACATCACCTACGCGGAAGAGGCGCTCGCCGGCGACTACGTGTGGAATAAGCCCATCGTCGTGGTGGAAACGGCCTGGTACGACGCGCTGGACCTTGGCAATGGGTACAAGGATGTGAACGACGTCCGCTTGGAAACATGGGAGTTCATGGTGGGAGGAGGCGCCGGTCACATCAATCTGAACGGCGAATATTACCGCGGGCAGGAGGACGGCGGCGCCGATACCCACACCGGAATCGTTCCGCAGAAGAAAGTCCTGCGGGACTTCATGAACAGCTTCGATTTCGTCCGCATGTCGCGGTTGACCGATTTCACTGTACCCACAGGCACCATTGCCAGTGCCATGGGCGAAAACGGCAAACAGTACGCCTTCTACATCTTCCACGGCCAGCTAAAGAACGGCTGTTTCTGGGTGGGCACGCCGGGCAACTATCAGGATGAGATAGCCCTGAATACGGTTCCTGCCGGAACGTATCGACTGGAGTGGATCGACCCTGCCACCGGAGCGGTGAAACATGCGGAAACCCGGACGCACGTTGGCGCGAAACTGGTTCTCAAGACGCCTGCCTACGGGATGGATCTGGCCCTGAGAATGCGCCGGAGTATGTGAGCGTCACAACTCACGGCGTCAGCCGTGGGCCGTATTCCGGTGCGCTTGCTGGGGGCGCTCTTCTCCTACTGGCAGCGCGGCGCGCCACTGTAGCAGAAGGGGGTAGCGTCAAACTTATAGCAGCCGCGCTCGCCCGTGGACTGATATCGCGCCTGAAGTCTCTTCCCGCCTTTGTAGCTGAAGATAATGGTTCCGGCCTGTTGGTTGCCCTGGATGGCGTAGCTGCCGCTGCCGGCGCCCTGGCTGGCGGCGCCCCAGCCTCCCTGATTGGTGCCGAAGCTCCCCGAATAGCTTGATTCCCGCGAATCGTAGAAGGTCCCATTCGCGCAGAGCATCAGTTTTCTCTCCGTCGAGCCGGTGAACGAATAGTATTCTCCCGCCATCGCCTGCATGAGACCGGGATCGGAAGGTCCGGCGGATGGCGCGCTCGCCTGCTGCTGTTGCTGCTGCACCGCTCCTTTCCTGTAGTCCATCACTCCGCCAGAGGCGCTCAAATCAATGTCCATGCGGATGTCCTTCTGGATGACGGTGACTTCCCGCATGACCTTTTCTGCTTTGATGATGTAAGTCCCCGGCGAAACATTCTTGAAGGTGTATTTGCCGAAGATACCGGTGGAGACGCTGTCAACGGGCCTTCCCGTGGCTTTGTCGATCAACACAACATTGACGCCACTGGCCGCCGATGTGGTCGAAGTTCCAACGAAACCGCTGACCTTGAGACCTTCCTTCTTCTCTTTCGCGACGACTGACCAGGCTGAGAAAACAGTGAGAGTCATCAAAAGGACGAACATCCGTCGCGCCAGCTTCAGGGGCACCATACACACCTCCCGTCGGGACACAATTCGACACTGACCTCAGCTTTCCCTGAACCGAATTCCGGGTATCGGCCGATCACCACCGCTTGTCGAGGCGAGCGGACTTCGCTGGTTCGCTCGGGCGAATCCTAGCACTTCTTAGCCTCTCGAACAATCAAGGCATTCCGCGCGAGCAGTTAACGTCCGGAGAGCCGCGAGTTGGCAGCCTTGGGCGGCGAAGTCACTCCTGTAAGGGCAATTCATGAATTGCCCCTGCCACTCCCTTGCTCCGGTGTCATTCCCTTGAGGGGTGAGGGTCGTTCCGATCCCAGGGCTCACGCCCGCCCGAGGCGGATCAAATGAGATCCTGGGTCACATTCTTGCTGCCCTCCCGTTCTGAGCCCTCACTTCGCGTATTGCGCCCGTTTCCCGTGGGCGGCCGTTTGTGCCGGCGGCGTCCGCCCGGCGAGGAGCGCCGCATAGCCCGTCCGGTGCCGATCAAAGTACTGCGAGGCTGGTTCGAAACCCAACTCGGCCTGCAACTGAGCGGTGGTCAGCGTGGGGTCGGTGGGCTCGACCAAAAAGTGGCCGTCGTTCACATAGGAAGTAATGCGCACCCGCCCCGGATAGGTATCCAGCAGGCGGTCGGGGATGGGGTAGTTGAAGTCATAGTGCGCCACCACGTAATCGAGGTTGATATCGCGGACCACGAAGTTCACCATGGAGTCCGTCTGCGCCACCACGCGCCCGCAGGGATCGATAATGCGCGACTCCTCCGGGTGCACCGAGGTGATGACGTAGTAGTGGTGGAGGTAGGCATAGGTCTCGAGCGCGAACCCGCCGTGGTAGGCGGAAACCCAGAAGACCGCCTTCGCCCCCTTGCGCGCGAGCAGCGCCCAGGTCTCCGGAAATCCCGCGTCGAAGCAGATCTGAATCCCGATCCTCCCAAAATCCAGGTCCAGCACCGGAGGCTCGCCGGCGGGCATGATCCCGTCCTCGAAAACCGTGTAGTCCGGCGAGGTGGTGACGGGATGCACTTTGTCGTAGATGCCCAGGATCTGCCCTGACCGATCCAGAACCACGGCGGAGTTCCACTGCTTCCCATCCCGCACCGTCCGGATGGGGCAGATGACGTAACAACGATGCGCCTTCGCCCGCCGCGCGAAAGCGTCGGTGGTCGAGCCCGGCACGGACTCGGCGACTTGCTCAGGCGTTTTGCCCTCAACGCCGACGCCGGTGAACGTTTCCGGGAAGCACACCAGGTCAGGCTTCTGCTTCAGCGCCCGGTCGAAGAGCGTAAGCATTTGGTCGCGGTTCCCCTCGACGGTGGAATGCCTCTCACCATTCTGACAAGTGGTAACAATGCGGGCGATGCTGCCCTTCCGATTCGCCTCGGAGATGTCGTTCAGCGGGCTCCCGGCGAGAGAGTACGCTGGAGCAGCAGCCACGGCAGCCGCCGCGCCCCTCAATAGCTTGCGACGTGAAAGTGTCGAGCGCATCATAATCGATGTCCTCCTAAGCCTTGTTCCGTTTGGAATGCTCCCCGATCGAGCACCGCGTCCGCGCTGAAAGGCGGGTGAAAAATTGTCTCCTGCCGGGAACCGTCGCAGTGCCCACCGCCCATGAATCGATGCCGCACTTCGGCTCCAGGCCGAAAGATGGTAGCACAAGGCGTGACCTGTCCCGATGCTTTCTATCGCGAGCCCTGGGAACTGTAGTGGCGCTCGGTACCTTGGCACGGCGGGGAGCGGCGGGTAGGGGAGCCCTCTGGGCTCCCGCGGGAGCGCTCCCCTACACCCAATCGCCGGTCATAGACCGGCGCCACAGCCCCTCACCCGCCCAGGGGCGGCCACCCTCCCCCCCAATGGGGGAGAGGGCCGGGGTGAGGGGGAGGTCGTACGACTCCCCGCCTGACTCAGGAGGGGTAGGGGGTGGTCCCTGGTTCAGGAAGGGTAGGGGTGGTCAGCCATGGGCGAAGTTCTGCCGCCTCTGCCGGGGCAGCGCTGCCCTGAGGATTTTCTATCGCATCCGTCCTCGGACGGACAACAAGCGCGATGCATGATGCCATGAAGGGGGCGCCACCGCAAACCAACAGAAGAAAGAACGTGCCATGCATACTGGCTATGCGCTCCTTTCTGTGATCTCCTAAAGGAGAGCGTCGAACATCGAATCCACGGCCTGAGTCACTCGAATCTCCTCAGACCAGCCATAATCGGAATCATCGGAATCGCTTTCCTCGTAGGGCTGTTCAATTTCAAGATCGAGAGCACGGTCGTGGAGCGTCTTGACTACCATTTCAACATCTGCGCCAAGATTTGTCCCCACTGCCGCGATTTCTTCGGCAATGCTGCGCAACATATCGGGGTTGTCCTCCCACCCGCCTGCAAATCTTACGCAGGAGATCTCGAATTGCGCTCTGACTAAGTCAAAGTCGCTCGTGGCTATCGCCAGAGGAAAGCTCTCCATAAACTCTCCGACGCTTCTGAAGTCCTCCAATGTCTCGAGTTTTTGGCTCATACAGCTCTTGGCGGCAGCGAAGACCGAGGGGTCAATGCCCCACTTCCGGACGGTTAGAGCCTTTAGAAGACAAAACTCTGAAAGCACAGGGCCGAGAGGGTGAAGCACATGAGACCTGGCAGCGGGCCGCAGACCTGGGAAAAGAAAAAGGCGGGATTTCAAGGGTTTTTGCTGGGCTGTCTTTAAGGGAGTTGGGACAGACGCGAGAAGCCGAGAGAATCCTAACGGGGTTGGCTCCAGTTCCTGCAAATGAACAGGTCGGTGCTGCTGACTTGTACGCTGCCGGAGTTTTCGACCTTCTTGAGAATCGGAAAGCCGAAGCCAAGGCCAATTTCCGTCGGTTACTCCAGATGGATCCCTTCTTCTGGCCAGCTCGTCTCGAGTTGGAAGAGGTCGACAGCTCGACGTAAAGCGTTCAAGATCTGGCAGGCTCACCGGTGAAGACTCAGTCGTCTCAAGACCAGGACGACTGTTAGCATGGCCAGGTTCGCTCACAAAGCTCCATGTCCCTTCGGCAAGCCTGCCGAGAACTCACGAATGATCGGATTGCGTTCCAAGCCAAGACGGCGGGTGTGTTGATGGCTTACGACCCCGAGGGCAGGAGCCTGGGCAAGATTGAGCTCACACTGCCGCGCAGCGGCTGGTTCGAGTTCAAGCCAGTGTCCGGCGCCCGCTTGTATCGATTTGGGCTGTAAAGGGAGCATGTTATGAGACAAACCGAAACGATCTTCTGGACGCTAGCACTTTATTGCCTGACCGAAACACAGGTTTGCACGGGCCACCCCAGTTGAGATCCTTACCGGTGCCATGAAGGCGAGTTATGGGTTGCCGTTAATAATGATGGGACCGCGGTTTCTTGATCCACTCCCAAGGTTAGTTTCCGGCAAAATCAAAGACCCGAAGGAGGGAGATTGGCCGTGAAGCAATTACGATTCAACATGGAACAGATTATCGCGGCGTTGAAGCAGGCGGAAGTGGGAGTTCCCGTGGTAGAGCTGATCGGGAAAGTGGGCATCTCGGAACAGACCTTCTACCGCTGGAAGAAGCAGTACACGGGTCTGGAGGCAGACCAGGTGCGCCAGTTGAAGCAATTGCAGGAAGAGAACGCCCGGCTGAAGCGGCTAGTGGCCGACCTGACGCTGGACAAGGTGATGCTGCAGGATGTGCTGGAGAAAAAACTCTAAAGCCCTCGCGGAGGCGTCCGGTGGTGGAGCGCTGGTGCGACCACTATGGAGTGAGCCAGGGGCGGGCGTGCCGGGTGGGTCGGCTGAACCGAGGGACGTACCGTTATCGGAGTCACAAGGATCCGCGAACCGAGCTGCGGATGCGGATCCGAGAGATCGCCCAGGCTCGAGTGCGCTACGGATACCGGAAGATCCGGGTGCTCCTGAACCGCGAGGGCTGGAAAGTGGGGCAATACTTGGTGGAACGAATCTATCGGGAAGAGGAATTAACGCTACGCCAGCGGCTACGGTGCCGGGTGGCCGTCCACGGGCGTGAGCGGCAGAAGCCGACCGGCCCGAACCAGGTGCGGAGTCTGGACTTCGTAGTTGACCAGTTGGCCGGCGGGCGACGGTTTCGAGCCTTGACGGTCGTCGATATCTACACGCGAGAGTGCTTGGCGATCGAGGCAGGCCAAAGCTTGAAGGGAAAGGACGTCGTGAAGGCGTTGAACAGGATCAAGGCGCAGCGGGGAGCACCGAAGATGTTCTTCTGCGATAACGTCGTAACTTAGAAGTCAAGGGTTTCTGGAATCGATAATTGAACATAGTGCTCTCCCTGCTGGTCATAGACCAGCGAAATCGATGCGCTGGGGCAGGCGGCTTCCACCGGCTGAAGGATGGAGCTTTGACCATAGTGACACAAGGTCCCGCGAGACGAGGCGGGCCTTGCCGCGCTTGGAGAGCCGGGTGGTCCCGCGAAACTGCCCGGACTGTTCAGTCGAGAGATGCAAGCCGCAGTACTTGAGGAACTTCTGGTGATGGCTGAAGCGGCGCAGGTCCCCAGTTTCAGCCAGAATGAACAGCACCAGGATGGGACCGATGCCGGGAATGGTCTGCAGTCGCCGGAAATCAGCATGATCGGAGAGGCGAGCCACGACCTGTTCTTCCAACTCCCGCCGCAACCTGCACAGGTGCAAGTATTCGTTGAGAACGATCCGGAACATGCGGATCGCCTCCGAGTTCTCGGTGACGGGCAGCCCGATGCTGTTCCGTGCCGCTTGGTAGAAATCGGTCAACCAACGCGTCTTGTCGATTTTTTGCCCGGGCAGCCGGCGGGCCGCCTGCAGGAACTGCTCAAGGGAATAACTCAACACGGCCGCCGGACAAGGGACAAGCAGCAGGAGTTGCGTCCACCACTCCGCGCGGGTGCTGTGCAGATAACGCTCGGCCTCGGGGAAGTAGAGGGGCAGGTAGTGAGTCACGATGCTGTGGTAGAGGCGAACCTTCCACAAAGAAATCTGCTGGTAGGTGTTCGCCAGCTCCTGCAGGTCGTTGGAGTGATTCTCGAGCGGATCATGGTAGACCTGGATGGTCCCCGCCTTCAGCAAATGCAGGATGACCTGGGCGTCCTTGGGGTCGTTCTTATCCCAGGAGTTGTAGAGGGCATCGCGAGTTCGGGCGACGGCGATGGAAGAAACCAGGCAAAGGTCAAAGCCCTGTGCTTGAAGGAAATGGGCCAAGGGACGGTGATAGTCGCCGGTGGCTTCGAAAGCGACGCGGCAAGGATGACCGCTGCTGGTGAGGAAGGCAGAGAGCTTGGTGAAGTCCCCTAAGGTGTTGGCCATACGGAAATGGCGCCGGCGCCCGTCGGGCAACTCGATGAGCACTGGGTTATGAAGTTTAGCGATGTCGATGGCTACCCACATGGTGGGGCTCGTGGTAGAAGATAATTGGGTCATGGCTGGCAGAACCTCCTTTCGAATGAGTCAAGAGAAACCCATTCTAAGGAAGCCCTCCTCCAGCTGTGACCCGACGACAAGGGGTCTCTTACAGTGCTGAAGGTACTACGGCAGTGAATTTTCCAGTCAGGCAATCGACCTGTGGGCTTATCAGAACGGCGTGCGGATCGACTTCTCCCGGCCGGGCAAGCCGACCGACAATGCGCACGTGGAATCGTTCAACGGCACCTTTCGGCAAGAGTGCCTGAATGCCCATTGGTTCATGACGCTGAGTGAGGCTAAGGAGATTATGGAGGCCTGGCGGCGAGAGTACAATGAGAGCCGGCCTCACCGGGCTCTCGGAGAGCGGACGCCAAACGAATTCGCCAGTCAGGTCGCGGCCCGCCGCGACCTGACTGGCCCCGAAGGAGCCGAAAACTCACTCTGAAGTTGGCACAAAAACCCCGGACCACTCAAGTGATGTAGAGCCTCTCACTTGCGCTGGTACAAAATCTCGGGCAGGTCACAACCTCTTGAAAATGCTGGTGGACCTGGAGGGGTTCGAACCCTCGACCTCATGACTGCCAGTCATGCGCGCTCCCAACTGCGCCACAGGCCCAACTTACTGATACTGCGTATTCTACTCTACTGCACAGGAGCCGGTAAAGGCGGTTCTTCGGGCTGTATGAGCGAACCATGAAGGTCCACGACAGGTTTTGCCCGCGCCAGTTCGGGATGCACCCCAACCCAAGATGTCTGTCACACCACGCGCGCACAGTCCTTATTGAAAGATGGGGACGAGTCGCCCAGGAATCGGTCCACATCCCGGGTCGTCGGTATTGAGGGTTGAGCCCCCATCCGAGTCACGGACAGCGCAGCCACAGCCGAGGCGAACCGCGCGGCGGCCAGGAGACCCTGGCCTCTCATCAGGGCCACAGCAAGTCCGCCATTGAATGCGTCGCCCGCGGCTGTCGAGTCAACGGCTTTGACCTTGAATGCCGGCAGGAAATCTTCGACCGTGCTCGCCACCACGTATGCGCCCCGGCGGCCCATTTTGATGATGACATTGGGAGTGCCCCGCCGGACGAGGCTCCGAGCGAATCCCGGTGCAGTGGCCGGATTCAATTCCTCGCTTGGGGCCCCACAGAGAACTGCGGTTTCCGTTTCATTTGGAGTCAGGAAAGTGACCTGGCGCAGCAGTCGGGTTGAGAGTTCACGGGCTGGCGCCGGGTCCAGCATCAACGGGACGTGGAAACGGGCGGCGAGCGCAGCCAGGCACTCGACTGTTTCCAGCGGAATTTCCAGCTGGGTGAGGATCATCCCCGCAGACCTCAAGAGCGATCCGGCCTTTTCCAGGTCCTTCGGCAAGAGCTTTCCATTGGCTCCCGGGATTACCACGATGCTGTTTTGACCTTGCCCGTCCGTGGAGATGAGAGCGATACCGGAAGATGTCCGCCTGGCGACGCCTAATGCATTGATGTTCACTCCCGAAGTCTTTAATCCCTGCTGAAGGCGCTGGCCAAATTCGTCGTCGCCCACTTTCGCGACCATGCTCACGGGATATCCAAGCCTTGCTATGGCGACCGCTTGATTTGCACCTTTGCCGCCGTGGAATATCTCGAATCGGCTTCCCGAAATGGTTTCTCCTGCCCGGGGAATACGTTCCACGGAACAGACTAGGTCCAGATTGACGCTGCCAACGACTACAACTCGCTTGCGCATCGTGTCCTCTAGAAATTCCAGACTGGAGCTACCGCGACAGCGGCCAGGCCGAGTACGAAAAAGAGAAACATGAGGGCCAGCAGACGGCGACCTGAAGGAGGCGCACCCGCGAACTTGCGCCAGACGAAGACACCCCAGACAGCGGACCTCATCGTAGCGCCCTGGCCAAGGGCGTAGGACGTGGCCGGGCCCACCATCCGAGCATATGAGGCCACGAAATTCGAAATCGTACGAACACCCCTGATCATGCCTTCCAGAACGCCCCAGAGGTGAAATCTTCCCGCGCCCTGGATGTAATCGCCGAAGGTCACCGGCGGACCTGCCACGGGCTTCCAATCGCGAGGGTCTTCATTGATTTTCTGGCGATACCTGAATTCAGTGGGGGCCCCATAAGTGACACCCACCATCTTCCCCGCCCAGCCGCCGCGGATTCTATCGAGAAGAGTTTGCTGCGACAGGGTCAACGTGCGGCCAGAAGCACTCATGACCATGATCAGACTGAGGAGAGCCAACATCCAAACGCCGCGACGCAGCATGGTGCGCCTTCACCTCTCCAGGTGCGGTCACTCTGCGTCCATGACGCAGCGAAATCCCAGCGCGCCCGCGCGGTCCATGCTGGGAGCCATCATCAGGAATTTTCCGTGTTGGTCCAGCCTGTACGCTTGCGGGAAATACCAGATCGAGCCCTGCGGTTGGTAGTAGCTTCCCCCACGCAAAATGCCTGCCCGGGTATGGTCATCGACAAACTCCTCTGTCCATTGCCAAACATTGCCGACGAGGTCCATGACACCGAACGGACTTGCACCCCGAGGGTGGGCATCCACAGGATCCGGACCCCGCATCGTGCGCGTCTTGTCGGGTGTAGGAACAGCGTCGTCGTCCCACGCATTCCCCCATGGGTACAAACGCCCATCCGTGCCTTGCGCGGCATACTGCCATTCCCACTCGTGGGGAAGACGCTTTCCTGCCCAGGCTGCGTAGGCGCGCGCATCCTCCAGCGACACCCACGTGACGGGTCTATTGTCCCAGCCCTTCGGGTAGACACCGTTCTGCCAGTCACGCAAGAAGTTCAGATCGTCCTGCGGCCTGTAGTGAGTGGAATCCAGGAACTTTTTGAACTGAGCATTCGTGACGGGGTACGTGTCGATCCAGAACGAATTGATGTGTACCCGGTGGTCGTGGTAGCGCCGGGCGGAACTCTCCCAGGCATATTGCACATCCACACCGGCATCATTGAAGCCTTCAATCTCGATGCCTCGGACTTGAAAATCAAAATCTCCAGAGGGGATCTTCACCATGTCCGCGGGGACGCCTGAGGAAGGTTTGGTGGCCGCGATCGGCACGATCTGTTGGGGAATCGGTTTCCATTCGTGCGAATAGCTCGCCAGCGCGGTGGCCGTCATTTCCCTCATCTTCGTCATTAAGTTTTGAATCGCGGCTTCAGGGTCCGAAGGCGTGGCGAGTATGGCACCATACCCGTGCGCCTCAAGATCAAAGTTTAGAACCGTCTTCCCGTCCCGGCTGCGTCCAGGCTTCAGTTCGACCCCATGATAAAGATCGAAATAGCGCACGCCCTCCTGGGAGGGCAGTTCGATCTGAGGTCCGCTTAGGTCGTACTCGTTTCGATTCACAATCGTCCAGACTGTCTGCGACCCCAAGGGCCAACGGCTGGCAAAGACCCCGTAACGCAAGGTTGGGGCGTGTGGCTCCCAGCCTGAGCTCACCAGAAATGGAGCAATGGCGCGCTCGATAGTCGCCACGCGGCGTGTCGCTTCGGCATCCCGTGGAGTGACACCGTTCCAGATTCCCCAGATGTTTTCCCAGCTCTCCCAACCCACGCCGTTGAAGAAGGCATACTGCAGGTTATCGGTCTTGTCCCGCTTCCAGCGGTCCGAGATGTTCACCATATGCCGAGGTTCGAGCCATTTGTATTTATCAACCATCGGGACAAAGGGATACTGGTACTGTCCCCAAGTCATGAGATTCCACGCCAGCGCTTCGTCCGCTGGGCCACCCTCGGGCTCGAAGACCAGGGGATGGCCGATCTCCTCAGCGGCCTCGATGTACGGCAGTGGAACGCCGTCTTGAGTGTCACCATTGACGCCATCCGCCCCGATTTCAGCCATCAATTTGGCAATGGCATCCGGCCAGGGCATCCCGGGATCGCGGGTTCCTTGGTCCCACATCATCATGGGGAATAACACGCGAACACCGCGCCGATGGAAGTCGGAGATCATCTGCCGGACTCCCTCCACACCGCCCGGCATGGAGCGGATCATGTCGTGTTGGTTGCGGTTGTCGATGCCCATATTCGGATAGGTGGGCCAGAGGAGCACGGCATCGATTCCGCCGTAGCGCTTTTCGAGATCGTCAAGATACCGATCGACGGTGTATCGGTGGGCCACCGGATCATAGAAATAACGGTCGTGGACCATCATTTGCGGCTGCATGAAGCTCGACTGGGTCCACCGGAGCGCGGGCAGATCATATCGCGAACCACTGTAGCCGATGCGAATGCGCCGCTCGTTCCTCCAGTGGGTGATGTCGTCGAGCCATGTTTCGTGTTCACTCTGAGTGCAGGCCTTAGACCCGCCCTCCCAGGCGCCCTTCATGACCAGACAGTCGGGCGTAGGAATCTGCTGTCCTTGAGGACGGTACCTGCTGTCTTGTGAAGCCAGAGGCAAGGAGAGGATGAGCACGAAAGCCAGGAGGGCAAACAGTTTTGGGGCTTTGGGCATAGGAACTCCAATTTTCCGAACGTTACGAAAACCTGACGAATGGAGAAGCGGTTCAAATGGCCGGGCGTGTTGGCCGGCGAAAAGGAAGCCCGACGTCCGCGAACTCGCTGACGCCGGGCCCCCGTCAATGACTTGCTGCGACTCAAAAGACGAACTTCAACGCGAACTGAACGTGCCGACCAGGTCGGCCGCCGTTGATGCGTCCGAAGGTGCTGAGGGGATTCGTTCCAGTGTCGTCCGTCGTATTCACGCTGTTCCACTGCGGATGGTTGAACGTATTGAATGTTTCCATCCGGAATTCGAGCTCTTTGCTCTCCGTCAAGATGAACTTCTTGAAGATGGAGGCGTCCCAGTTGTTGATGCCGGGCACGGTGATGATGTTGCGGCCAGCGTTGCCGCGCGAGACAGCAATGCCCGTATTGGGGTCGGCGGCGGGGTTCACAAAACAGCTCGTGTCGAAGTACTTGTAGAAAGTCCCGCTGCCCATGTTGCCGTTGCATGTGCGAATTGGGACATCACCCATGTAATCGAAGGAAGTCGTGTCACCATTGAAAATGGTCGACGGTGCTCCCGACTCGAAAACGGCAATGGCGTTAACCTGCCATCCCGCAAGGAGCGTTTTTGTTGCGCCCTTCAGGCTGTTTCCGAAAGGCAGTTGATAGACAACTGTTCCCACCAGCCGATGCGTGTGGTTGGCGTCCGACAGGCCATGAGCCCAGTCCCGGTGCCATTGGCCGCCGATCCCATTCCACGCCGAGCTTGAGTAGCCGTTGGTATTGAAGAAGGCGTCGGTCATCTTCGACCACGTGTAATGGGTCAGGATACTAAAACCGCCCGAGAACTGCTTTTCGAACTTCGTGGTCAAAGCGTGATAAGCGTTGTTGCCGCCATGATGGATGGCGAGGATCGAGCCGAACCGGTCGACGTAGGCTCCCCCATCCACGATCGAGTTCGGCCGGGCATTGTGGAAATCGTCCGGATTTGAGTATACCCCCTGCGGCGGCAGGTTAAGGTCATCGCCGATGACGAGCTTGGTTCCCTTTGAGCCCACGTAGCCGACGGAGAGCACCATGTCCTTGCTCAGCCGCCGCTGGACATCCAGGCTCCATCGCTGCAGGTAAGGAGCGATCGGTGTGTTACCGTCGATGGTCGTCGTATCGCATCGCGGACAGAGGATGCCACCCTTCTGAGAAGGATCGGTTTCGGGCAGAGGATACGGCCATTCGCCCTTGGGAATGTCCAACGCCGCGGGGAAGCTGTTGTCGATGGTGAAGTAAGTCTGGTTAGCGTCGAGGCCATTGATTGCCGCGTAAGTCGGGGAGTCGTAGGGCGTCCCCCCGTAGCCAGGCGCGTTGAAGAACATCTGGTCCATGAACTTGTACCGGCCCGTTTCGTAAAAGACTCCGTAGCCGCCGCGAATGACCCAGTTGTCTCTCCAGCGGTAGGCGAAGCCAAAACGCGGCGCAAAGTTGTTCTTGTCCGCCGCGTAAGGAGGATTGCTCGTCCCCGGCGTCAGCCCCGGCATGTCCATGCGGTAGCCCGGGAACTTGGGATCGAGCACGCCCCAGTAATTGTTGAGGCTGTACGCTTGGGGCGCCAGTTCATAGCGCAAACCAAAGTTCAGAGTCAGGTTGTGGCGCACCTGCCAGGTGTCGTTAATGAACCCTGCCCACTCCGGCATGCGGAACCAGAGGCTATTGTCGCCGCCTACGTTGTGCGTGCGCTGCGTCATATCGGTGACGGCGCCCGTCATGAATTCGGCCAAGTAGTTCCAACCGGAGCCGTCCGAGAAGAGCGGGCCGCGGCTGGTATACCCAAAGCCGTTCAGGTAGTCGCCGCTGTGAAAGTTGATGCTGCGAATAACGTCGTTGTCGCGTTCGTCGCGACGGAAGTAGTGGAAGCCCAGCTTGAGTGTGTGCTTATTCCAGATCTTCACGACATTGTCGGCTATCTGCAGCTGTGGGATCACCTGGTACCAGAACTCGCCGGGCCCCAGGCTGAGGCTGCTAAAGGGGCCTCCATTCCAGGGGTCGATGCTGAGCGCGTAGATCCCGTCGTCTTCAATGCCCAGGGTCTTCTTGTCGAAGTCGGTTAGCCCGCCGCCTGGGAGAGATACGTTCTGCACCAAGTCTCGAAACCAAGGGACCTTCTCGAATTCCTTGATTCGTGAGGGTTGTTCCGGCCAGTTGTAGGCGTGCAGGTAACCGACAATCAATTCGTTGTTGAGCGTGGGCCCAAAGTTACGCAACCAGTGTCCGTCGAAGATGTTCACGCGATGGACGGGACCGTTGCCGAGCGTCAGCTCGGGAATCAAGCCCCCCTCGTTGATCTTGCTTCCCGAGTCGCGGGAGTACTTGAAGTAGATCATGTCCTTCTGAGAGAGCTGGTAGTCAAAGCGCGCCGAAAAGTTGTCATTATTGATGCCGGTCGTCGTATTCCCTTTCCAGTTACGAATATCTTCGGCGACGGAAGAGGTGAAGTTCGGCAGAGGGAAGTGCGACACATACTCCACGGCTTTCGGATTGACGTTCGTAATGATGTTGTTGGCGTAAGCCTGACGCTCCTGGGTGGCCGGGTCAAACGTCGATGGATCGTAGATAATCATTGAGGAGTCGCCAGGGAACCGCTCCAGCCATTCTCCAAAGTCTCCGTCGCGCTCGCGCTGGGTGGGGACGTAAGCCAGTATGGTGCTCGCGCCCCGGCGACGCAGCCGCTCCCAGCCCACGAAGAAGAAAGCCTTATTGCGACCGTTGTACACCTTGGGAATGAACACCGGCCCGCCCACCGTGAATCCGTATTGGTCCTGGTGCCAACCATCGCGCCCCCGCGTCGGGTCTTCGAAGAGGGTATAGGGGTCGCGGGCGTTCATGCCGTTGACCTGGCGGAAGTCGTAGGCTGTCCCGTGCAGACTATTGGTGCCGGACTTGGTGGTCAAGCTCATCTGGCCGACATCGCGTCCGTACTCCGCCGAGTAGTTGACAATCTCGGTTTTGACCTCCTGCACGGAGTCCATATTGACGTTGGTCGTCGGTCCTTCCACCCAGTTGTCATTGCTATTGAGGCCGTCGATGTAGTATCCGACCCCGTATTCTGTCCCGCCGAGGTTCAGGACCTTGGAGCCGGGGGCGGTGGCCGAAGCCAGTCCCCAATCGCTTCGAGTGGTGTCACCCGTGCCGCTGTTGAAGAGCGGGGACAGCACGGCGTAGTTGAGGAAGTTCCGACCTTCAATGGGCACATCCCGGACTACACGGTTCTGCAGCACTTCATTGACGTCCGCATCGTCCGTGTGGAGCAGTGGCACTGCCGCAGTGACCGTAATTTCCTGCGTTACCTGGCCGACTTCGAGGGTCATGTCGACACGTAGGGTCGTGCCGTTTTCGAGCGGCGTGACTTCCGAAAGGGATTTCTTGAATCCTTCCTTTGCGACCTCGACCTGGTAATTGCCTGCCATCAGATTCGGAAAGGTATACTCGCCGACGCTTCCGGTCGTCGCCTTCTTCTCGATGCCCGTGTCGATATTCTTGAGCGTGACCGAGGCGCCCGGCACGACTGCCTTTTGTGCGTCGGCCACCGTGCCGAGTATCGTACTACTAATGGTCGTTTGCCCCATCAAGCAGCAAGACCCCATAGCCCCAAACAGGAAGACGAGCAGGATCTTATTCGCAGACCGCCACATATCCATTCTCCTTTGCTATTAAACCTTCTCCCAACTTCTCGACGCCTACACTCAGTGCAGCGCTGTCGAAGCTTGCTTAAAACTGAGAACACACGGCCAAGCGCCACAGCCACAACTAGGAAGTTACCGTGAGCCACGTCATGGATATCCGGGGCGGGCTCAGACTTGAAACGTTTCAACTTCTGCGCTAAAATAGACGGATGGAAATCGTTTGTCAAGCAGAAAGTGTAGGATTGTCGTTAGCACGTGAAATGTCCGGGTGAATTAGCAGGTGATCTGTCCGCTGGGGGCGGATTTCGGGTAAAGCATTCTGCGGGAAGGAGGCAGGATGAGGGGATACCCGGAGGACGCCTGGGAGCG
>Ga0315282_10003548_pt1 | contig 27951 bp, 25 predicted proteins | sample YL17G07_20_MG_FD_203693 | JGI IMG/M metagenome (GOLD analysis project Ga0315282, IMG submission 203693) | Sediment microbial communities from Yellowstone Lake, YNP, Wyoming, USA - YL17G07_20 | ecosystem: Environmental > Aquatic > Freshwater > Lake > Sediment | place: USA: Wyoming | collected...
TCTGACGACTTCCTCCGTCATCGGTGTTGCCAAAGTATACGTGGCCATTTCCTTCTCCTTTCCCCTCTCGCCTACTGCTCCACTCCTGGCGCGTGACGTTTCACCTTTCTTCCTCTACACCCGACACCCTGTATTTAAAACCCGTACTCCACCCTTCCATCGGGGTAGATCTTCGCCCGCGCTCTCCGGGCCGGCCAGCACTGGGTATTCACGGCAACCGGGTTCTGGGTGATATGGGTGTAAGCCCACTCTATGTGTACGGCTAAGGTGGATACCGACCCTCCCAGGCCCATGGGCCCCAAACCCAGCGAGTTGACGGCTTCATAGAGCTCATCTTCCATCTTGGCAAAAAGTGGATCGTGGTTATGCGACCCGACCGGCCGGGCGATGGCTTCTTTGGCTAGCTTGCTAACGAGGTCGGCTGTTCCCCCGATTCCCACCCCGATAACTCCCGGGGGGCAGGGATTGGAGCCAGATTGCAAAACCGTATCCACGACGAACTTCTTTAGCGCCGCGACCCCGTCTGCGGGGATGAACATCTTCATGGCGCTCATATTCTCGGAGCCCGACCCCTTAGGAACCATGAGGATGTCCAAAAAGTCGTTCTCGGGAATGAAGTCCCAATAAATGATGGGCAACCCTTCCCCCACGCTGGTCTGCGGGTTGACCCGGGTGACAGGATGAGTGGAGCTGCCGCGGAAGGGATGCTCCAGCGTGGCCCGTTTGGCACCTTCTTTCAGAGCCGCTGCCACGCGGGCGCCGTCAATCGAAAATTTGCTGCCGATCTTGACCATATAAATGGGTAACCCCGTGTCCTGGCAGATGAGGACATTTTGCTGATCAGCCACTTCCACGTTGCGCAGAAAGGTCCGGAAGATCTCTTTTCCCGTAGGGGTTGTCTCCCGGTCATAGGCTTTTCTCAAGGCCTCGCGTACATCCGGGGGCAGGATCTTCAGGGCCCGGATGTAAAGCTCCTTGGCCGTATCCTCGACGAGCTGGTAGCTGAATTGCGCCATTCCTTTTCCTCCTTGATCTTGGGCGGGTGTTTCTCTGCCTCACTCAGGAAAAAACTGACGTTCGCCATGACCCCGTCCCGCACATGGCGAATGTGTTCTCTCATCCTGCGCTCGGCTTCTTCAGGTTCCTTCTTTCGCAGGACTTCCAGAAGATGTCGATGCTCGGCCAGAGAAGCTTTCATCCGGCCGGATAACCCCACCGTGGTCAAACGAAACATGCGGATGTGGTCGTGCAGGGCGGAGACCAAATTAATCAGCCGCCGGGCATCGGAAAGCATGACAATCGTCTGATGAAACTTGAAATCTTCGCGGGCGTATCGGCGGGTATCTTTTTCGCTGAAGGGCTCCTCGAACCCCTGAAGGCAGGTCTCCAGCTTGGCCAGGGAAGGTCCGTTGATATTCCCCGCGGCCAGGTAGGCGGCCAGACCCTCCAGGTTTTCCCGGATCAAAAAAAGCTCGAAGATGTCTTTTGCAGAAAACTGGACGACGAAGGCGCCCCGCTGCGGAAAGATTTCGACCAGTCCTTCTTTCTCCAGCCGGTTGATGGCTTCGCGCACGGGCGTCCGGCTGATCCCCAGGGCACTGGCCAAATCCCCTTCATTCAGTTTGCCTCCAGGAGGAATCTGGCGTTCCAGAATGAAGCGTTTCAACTCCTGGTAGGCCTGGTTCCCCAGAGATAGCTGGGAATGCTTGATCTTCTGCATGCCGCCTTTCCCAATGGATCCTTGATTTGTATAATTTATACATTATGCACTTTTCTATGTCAAGAATTTTTTTCGGGCGGGGACATTTTCCCATCGCGTAGGGGAAGAGGAAATGCGGGTATTTCTGGCAAAGAAAGGATCAGTAGGTTGCGGCCTGAGACTTCGAGTTACTCGTTCTGGCTAGGTGGATCTCTTGCCGCAGGGAAAGGGTGGGGACAATTTTCAGAAAAGATCCCAGGCCAATAGCATCCAGCTGGTTGGCCATGATTGAACCCAGCGTGCTGGTCACCAATCCTTCCTTATCGGGCATCGGGGATTGGATGACAAACTTCCCGTAATTATTAAAGTTTTTATCCACGATGGCGTGGGCCAGCTGGACGACGCCCCGGACATTGAAAGAATTTTCGGCAAAATTGCATACTGGGCTGGAAAGGACCTCGCGGAGAAAATCGGGCAGTTTGAATCTCTCAACCATTTTTAACCCCAGATAACGATAATATTTGGAAACAAATTCTCGCTGCAACGCTTCTCCGATCTGCCGTTCATAAAGAAGCATAAACACCTTCCCCACTTTCAAGAACAACCCGCCCAACTCAACTCTTTTTACATCCTCCTCTTTCATTCTCATTTGTTTGGCCAGCATTTTCCCCAGCATCGAAATGATGAAGGACCGGGCAGCCAATGAAGTGAATTCTTCATCATGCTTCATGAAGAATGAAGAGAGGGACAGGATATATACTTTCGCCGGCTCCATCCCCAAGCGCAGGATGATTTCGGAAAAATCGGAAAATTTCCCCGCCCGTAATCTCCCGTAGTAGATGGAGTTTCCCACGCTGAAAAGTCGGATAACGATATCCTTACTAATGACCTCTTGCAATGCCTCGATCTCTTTCTTGGTTACATCCGCGCGGTCGAGAGTTTCCAAGACCTTAGCATCAAACCCCAGGTCGATATTGTTCATCACCTTTTCTTCGATTTCGGTGAGAATTTGTAGGTCTTCCTCGTTTTCAACCTTTATCTGATCAATCTCAGCCATCTAATTCTGCTCCGGGGATCGAGATCGGACTGCCCTCCGTTCTCCAAAATCTTCATCGGATGAATTTTAACCTTCGCTCATATTTTCATATCCTAATCCTAATTCCTACCTGAATTTCGGCCATATTCATAAGAAACTTAAGGATTTTCTTGTGGGTTTTCATCTTCCATCGTTGGGGAAGAATCTGGAGGGTGTTTTGGATCTTTGCAGAGTGTGCCTCATACAGTTGATTTTAATACGATAAGCCATTATGATTCGGAGAAGATGGTGCGGCAAGCGAGCAGAAATTTTTCGTTATTTTTTGACCCGTGCTGGGGTTTAATGGAGTGCAAAGGAGGTCAGTCGAAAGGAGGAAAGCCCTGACCTCCCAGGATTGGGGTTGAGCCAAAGGAGGGGCAGGGCGGGGCAACCCTACCCCCCCACCGCTTGGATGAAGAGGGTCGGTTGGGCTACATTCTCAATTACTTATTCCGATCCTCCCATTTTCTTATCGTCATCCGCCCGGTTATCTTGAAGAAATTATTTTCCAGGGCCATGCCCCTCCTAACGTTTTTTCTAGTGCCCCAAAATCTGAAATTAGACAATCAGTATAGTAGGTTATAAGGTTAACACTTAGAGCTTATCTAAAGACCGCGACAGACCTCTTTTATAAAGGAGATTTGTTTTGAATTTTAATCTTTTGGTCATCCTGGGCCCGACGGCTTCCGGCAAGACGAAAGTGGGAGTGGAGGTAGCCCGCTCCCGGAATGGAGAAATCATTTCTGCCGACTCCAGACAGGTCTACCGGGGAATGGATATCGGCACTGGCAAGGACTTGGAGGAATACGGCTCCGTCCCATACCATCTCATCGACATTGTCGACCCGGGTTATGAGTTCAATGTCTTCGAATTCCAGCGTCGTTTTATTGAAGCCTTTACCGGGATTCAGGCGCGCGGCCGGCTTCCCATTGTGGTCGGGGGAACAGGGATGTACCTCGACGCCGTGCTCAGAGGATACCGGCTCCTGGAGGTGCCCGAGAATCCCAGGCTTCGCCAGGAGCTTGCCGCTCTCTCCCTGGAGAATCTAGCCGCCCGGCTTAAGGGGGCAAACCCCAAATTGCACAACACCACCGATCTGCTTGACCGCGAACGTTTGACGCGGGCCATCGACATCGCCGAATTCAGAGGGGAAAGAGAGTTTCCGCCATCGCCTTTTCCTGAAATAAAGCCGATCGTGTTCGGGATAAGGTTGGAGAGAGAGATTCTACGGCAAAGAATCACCAAGCGCCTTCGCGAACGCTTGAATGGTGGAATGATCGAAGAGGTAAAAGAGCTTGTAAAAAAAGGAGCCTCTTTTGAGACCCTGGAGTTCTATGGGCTGGAATATCGGTTTGTGGCCAAGTTTCTTAAGGGTGAGATGAACAGGAATGACATGTTCCAGAAGCTGAACAGCGCCATCCATCAGTTTGCCAAACGCCAGGAGACCTGGTTCCGCCGGATGGAGCGACAGGGGATATTGATCCACTGGGTGGACAGAAATGCGGATCCAGCGGCGATCATCCTCAAGAAGTTAAAAGATAAGTTAGTTGGTTAGTTAATGTCGGTCCGGAACCCCTCTCTCCCCTGGTGGGAGAGGGATGGGGTGAGGGGGGGCGAGGGGGGATTTCCCCCGCCAAGGCGGGATTGGCGGACGTCGGACTCATCATGAAAATTAGTTGGTAGTTGTATTTATGGTGCCTCCACAAGTAAAAAAATACCTAGAAAAACGAGCAATAAACGGCCCGTGGAAGATCGCTGGAACGGATCAAGGAGATTTCGACGGCGCCGTGGTCATTCCGGCGCTGGCCGAAAGTGATCACCTCTTCGCAACCCTCCAAAGCTTGGCCCAAAACCCGCTGGAGATTCTATCCCGTTTTCTAACCCTGGTGGTAGTCAACCACCGCGAGGATGCCCCTCTATTGGATAAATCGGACAACGAGGATACTTTGAAACGTCTGGCCGCTGGGGACTCATCTCTGAAGAACCTTTATCTTGGCTGGGTGGATGCTTCTTTAAAAGGACTTGAGTTACCAGCTAAAGGCGGCGGGGTTGGACTGGCCCGGAAAATTGGCTCCGACCTGTCTCTTCCCCGGCTTAGATACGGGCCATCTGCTCCACTGCTCATCTCTCTGGATGCAGACACGCTTGTCCGCCCCGACTACTTGCCAGCCTTGATTCGACACTTTCAGGCGACAAAAGTTCCTGGAGCAGTCATCCCCTTCTGTCACCGGCCTGGCTCTTCACCGGATCAGGATGAAGCGATCCGACGTTATGAGCTTTTTCTGAGGGTCTATGTGCTGGGGCTACGCCGGGCAGGTTCCCCCTATGCCTTCCATACGGTGGGGAGCGCTATGGCCTGCCTTGCGGAATCCTACAGCCGGATGGGGGGGATGAACCTTCGTGCGGCCGGAGAGGATTTCTATTTTCTACAGCATCTGGCTAAAACCGGTGGCATTGCCCAGGTGAAAGGGACGGTCGTTTACCCATCTGCCAGGGCCTCTAACCGCGTTCCTTTCGGCACCGGGCGGAGTATTTCCAGGCTGCTGGGCAGGGAAGAGGGAGCGGTCCTATTTTACCAAAAAGATTGTTTCCAGATCCTTGAAGAATGGTTGGCCCTCATTGCTCAGAATCTGCAATCAGGGGGGGAGGAAATCCGGGCAAGGTCAGAAACAATATCAACACACCTCGCAGAGTATCTGGACAGCATCGGGTTTATAACGGTGTGGGGTAAGTTGAGGAAAAACTTCCGCGACCCGTCGAACCTGATGGCCGGGTTTCACGGCTGGTTCGATGGCGTAAAAACTATGAAGCTCATCCATCACCTATCTGCAGGCCCATTGCCCCGAAGCGAGCCTGAATGCGTAATGCCCGGACTTTTGGAATGGGCCGGGCTGGAACCTGTCCAGGGCATTGACAGCCAGCTTACCTTGCTGAGGGCGATCCAGATCGGCGAGCCTTATTAACTGATGGTCTCGCCACAATTCGTCATTCCCGCGTAGGCGGGACAAGAAACTCATCGAAAAAGACTGGATCCCCGTTTCCACGGGGATAACAGAAAATCCAATTTACGGACTTTTTACGAAGCCATCATTAATTACCGCAAAAATCTGTTACACGACAATACTCTTGCCATCCTCGGCCCATTCGACTTTGAGGCCGTGAAGCTTCTGTAACATGTCCTCGCTCATGTGGTAGAGGACGAGTCGGCGGCAATCCAGTTTCTTCCTCTGCTCCATCAGGGTTTGATAGTCGAGGTGGTATTTGATCTTCTTCTCAAAGTAGTAGGCTTCGCATATAAAAAGGTCTGCGCCCCGTGCCGCTTCCACTAAAGCCTCCGTCCACTCCGTATCGCCGGAATAAACGATCACCTTATCTTCGAGCTCGATCCTCAAAGCATAAGGGGTGTCGCCGCTCGCGTGAACGACGCTGTAAGGAGTCACTTTGAGCGGCCCGATGGTGGTTTTGCTTCTCTCGGTAAGCTCTATAAATTCGATGGCGAACTTCTGCTGAACCCGGGAGGAGCCGGGAAAGAATACTTCCATAGCCTGGTGGACCCGGGCTACCAAACCCGGCGGCCCGGCCACGATCAGCGGGCGCGTTTTGCGGCGGAATTGGCCATCCAGGATAAAGAAAGGTATACCGCCGAAGTGATCCCCGTGTAGGTGTGATATCAGGATAAGGTCGACGCCGGAAGGGTCCACCCCGGATCGCTTCATGGCGATGAGCGAAGAAGTGCCGCAATCGATGAGAAATCGAAACTTCTCAGACGGCACGTAAAAGCAGGGCTGAAACCGCCCCCCGCTTCCGAATGCGTCTCCAGACCCTAAACATTGCACTTCCAGCTTGGACATACCCCATCCCCTCCCAAATGAAGTTTATTCGGTTTTATTCTACCTCCGCTTCTTCCATCAGCCTTTTCCATAAGGATTCAACATCTAATTTCCTCAAGATATTTTGAGATTTCCTCGTTGGTAGGTTTCTTAACATTTGTAACATAATAATGGGAAATTAAAAACTCATTCATCGTATTGCACTCGCTGATTCCTTCTTCTATAACGTCCCCAACAGCAATATCCATTGGAATCCATATTTCTATCATTGCATAATTAATTTGAAAATTAATCTCTTCAATTTCCGAATTATATTTTTGACTGATTGTTTCAAATCCTTTTTTTAGGGTATTCCTATGAGAATCCGCAAATGTCAGACCCCCCTTTAAACTGACAATAAAATAATATCTGAGCTTGTTGCCCTTCCCTCCCAGTCCTGTTGATAGAAACCCTCCTTCCGTTTCCAAAAGATCACTTTCAAGAAACATCCTGCATTCCTTCAGGGATAATAAAGCCCAATCCCTTAATTCCCCGCCTGAATGACGCAAATACTTTTCAATTATTCTATATGATTCTGCGGTTCGGAAATGAGCCAAAAGAATTAAGATTTTCTTCTTCGTTTCAACCGGAGTATTCTCTGAAAGTAATTTCTTACTCTCCCTTAAAACATCTTTGTATTCAAAATTATCAAAGTCGATTGTTTCCGAAAGGTTTAAATATTCCTTCTGAATTGCCAAATCGACTGCATCTTCCATTAAACTAAAACTATTCGAATAATCTTCAGAACTTGTATCGTTACCCTTATTTCTTTTCACGTCATTCATAAAGCAAACTTGCCAAGTCTTCACGCCGTAATTGCTCGTTCGCATTCAATAATTCGATACCGTAGACTGTCCCCTCAGGGGCCAGGTCCACGACAAGTTGTTCACTTATCCGAATGGCCTCCACTTCGATCCGCTTCTCTTGAAAGCGGATATAAGCGATGTTATAGCGGGGATCATACGTGAATCTCACGGTACATTCCCTTTGTTGGGGGCACCGCGATCCTCCATACGTTCCAGGGCATGCGGGTGAAAACGACCCACCATCATTCAGCTCCTATTACCATTAATACTCTTCAGACCTTTTTCATTTCCTTAAATACCGAGTAGGCTTCCATAAAAGTGGGGAATCCGGTGGTTTGTATCAACAAGAGCAGCGCATGTTTAATTTCCTCGTCTGTTACCCCTGTTTCCCTTGCTTTCGTGATATGAGTTTCAAGAGCTAATGGATGATGGCTTGCACCGGAAATCGCAATCTTGATCAACCAGCGAACTTTGTCAGGCAGAGGCCCGGATTTTCCATGAATTTCTTTGCCCAAATCCTCATGGTCAGAATAAACTTTGGGAAAATCTTCCTTGAAACTGCTAAAGATCTTGTGAAGGTCTTTCATAATTTTCTCCTTTCATTTATTGGATAGGTGAGCGTGGGGCGCGTCTTTCAAGGAAAAAAATTCGTCCTCCCTCTCGTTTCCCTACTCCTGGCCGTTTCGCTGGTCGATGTGCCGGATCGTAGATTTGATAATTTTGAACGACGTCCCCCCCGTCGTTTCATTCAGATCAGTTTTTTAAGCGTAACCCTTGTTGCCCACCGGATAAACGGCATAAGGTATTTGCCCCCCGCAAGATACATCCCCGCGAAGAAAATTAAATGTGCCACGATAAATAAAAGAGGACCGCCCACAATAAGAATCAGGGGTTCGTTCCAGTAAAGCGCTAAAGCTCCGAATAGACCAATCGTCGGCCAGCCAATGATGTAACTCGTCGCCATCAGAAAAATACCGAAAAAGACCTTTCCTGAAGGCTTCTCCTTAAAAGCATTTAGATCGGCGCTTTCATTAATGGCTTTGCTGGCAAATTTAGTTCTTGCTATTCTCTGGGCTATTTTTCTGATTCGTTTCAAAGAATAAGATTCCTGAATGATTTTTTTCAAGAATCGCAGACCAACTGAAACGTATGCCTGGGCTTCCGGAATGCGTAAGGCCGTACTTTTGGGCCAGAAGAAGAAGCTCTTGGAAGCGCTTTGACGAAACATGAAACCTGGGTTCGGCAATAAGCATTCTGCCCTTTGGTTTTAGGCATGAACAGGCCTGAAGAAAAAACATACCTGCGTCAGGAACTTCATGGACCATCCAAAAGGCGAGAATGAAATCGACAGGGGTCTCAATTCCAAGGTTGTTCGGTTCACATCTATGGATGTGGATTCGATCTGAAACCCCCGCTTTTTCAGCACGCTTATTCAAGGTATCTAGCATCCTCTGCTGGACATCAGCAGCCATCACCCATCCTTTACTTCCGACAAGCTGAGCAAGGCCAATGGAAAAGAAGCCCATCCCGCAGCCAACATCCAATACTGTCATGCCTTGGGCCACATATGATCCGAAAATCCTCTCCGGTTTATGAAAAAGACGCCGCAGAGGATTATCAAACGCGTAGGCCAGCCACCATGGACAAATATGATTACTCAATTCGATCCGGCTCTCCCTACGATCTCCTGTTTTTGCTGAATATGATCCATGCGTTTGCGACGATTAAGGTCTTATACCGACTCAAGCGCAGCGGAATTCCAGATGGATAGGGGATGAGACGTTGATATACAAGATAATCAATTTTCCCTCCGATTTGATTCTCCTACTTGATATCCGCATGGTAGCTCTGCAATGACTTTGCCCTTCCGTGTCCGCGGCGGAAGGCTGTAATGCCTTTCGAGGCAGCCACGGCGGCTGCGATCGTGGTGATATAGGGGATTTTGTATTTGATCGCGGCTTTGCGGATGTAAGAATCGTCGTATATGCTGAGTCTCCCGACCGGCGTATTGACCACCAATTGAATCTCTCCATTCTTGATTCCATCGACAATGTTCGGCCGGCCCTCATGCATCTTGAGAATGAGTTCGGATTCCAGACCATGCTGACCCAGGAAACGGTGGGTTCCATTGGTGGCCTTGATCTTGAAGCCCAACCTTTTAAACTCCTGGGCAACTTCCAGCGCTCCTCCCTTGTCCTTATCGTTCACCGTAATCAGGATGGCCCCGCTTGCGGGGAGCACCTGCTGGGCCGCCTCTTCCGCCTTGTAAAAGGCCAGGCCAAAGGAATCCGCCAGCCCCAGAACCTCTCCCGTGGAACGCATCTCCGGGCCCAGCACCGGATCGACCTCCGGGAACATATTGAAGGGGAAAACAGCTTCTTTCACGCCAAAGTGGGGGATCGATCTGGGCTTAAGATTCAGGTCAGAGAACTTCTTGCCCAGCATGATTTGTGTGGCGACGCGGGCCATGGGAATGTTGCAGACCTTGGACACCAGAGGTACGGTTCGGGATGCACGCGGGTTGGCTTCGAGGATATACACCATATCATTACAGATGGCATACTGGATGTTCATTAGGCCGACCACCTTGAATTCCACCGCAATCTTTTTGGTATATTCGTGAATGGTCTCCAGATGGCGGTGGGAGATGCTGATCGGTGGAATCACGCAGGCGGAATCCCCGGAGTGGATGCCGGCCAGCTCGATGTGCTCCATCACCGCCGGGACAAAAGCCTCGGAACCGTCGGCGATGGCATCGGCCTCGCACTCGATGGCGTTTTCCAGGAATTTATCGATGAGGATGGGGCGCTCGGGCGTCACGCCCACGGCAGCCTTCACGTAATGCTCGAGCATCTGTTCGTCATGGACCACCTCCATGCCGCGTCCCCCTAAAACGTAGGAGGGCCGGACCATCAACGGATAGCCGATCCGTTTGGCAACTTGAATGGCCTCCTCCAGGGTACTGGCCATACCCGATTCGGGCATAGGAATGCCGAGCTGGCGCATCATTTGGCGGAAGCGGTCGCGGTCTTCAGCGAGGTCGATCGTTTCCGGCGTCGTCCCCATGATCTTCACCCCTGCCCGGGCCAGCTCGCCGGCGATGTTGAGCGGAGTCTGCCCCCCGAACTGTACAATCACCCCTTCCGGCTTTTCTTTCTCGTATATGCTCAAAACATCCTCGATCGTGAGCGGCTCGAAATAGAGCTTATCGGAGGTATCATAATCCGTCGAAACGGTCTCCGGGTTACAGTTGATCATGATCGATTCGTATCCTTCATCCCTCAGGGCAAAAGCGGCATGAACGCAGCAGTAATCGAACTCGATCCCCTGACCGATGCGGTTGGGCCCTCCGCCCAAGACCATGATCTTGCGTCTTTGACTGACTCCCACTTTATCCGGCCCATTGTAGGTCGAGAAATAATAGGCGGCGTTTTCCACCCCGCTGACCGGTACAGGCTCCCAGGCCTGGCGTATATCGAGGGCTCTTCTTCGTCCCCGGATGTCCCCTTCCGGCAGGCTAAGAAGCTGCGCGAGGTAGCGGTCTGAAAATCCGTCTTTTTTCGCCTGGCGCAACAGATCATCGGGCAGCTCCCGGCCTCTGAATTGCAGGATCTTCTCCTCCAGTTCTACAAGCTCTTTCATCTGCCCGATGAACCAGGGTTTTATGTAGGTCTTCCGGTATAGCGCCTCCACGCTGCCCCCCTTCCGCAGGGCTTCGTACATGATGAACTGGCGTTCGCTCGACGGCTCGCCTAGAAGGTCCATCAATTCTTCGAGCGGTTTTTGGTGGAAATTTTTGGCGAACCCCAGCCCGTAGCGTCCCTTCTCCAGGGACCTAATGGATTTCTGGAGGGCTTCTTTGTAGGTCTTCCCGATGGACATGACCTCACCGACCGCCCGCATCTGGGTACCCAGTTTGTCCATGCCGCCGGGAAACTTCTCAAAATCCCAGCGGGCGAACTTGACCACCACGTAGTCGCCGGAGGGCGTGTATTTATCGAGAGTTCCCTCCCGCCAGTAGGGAATCTCATCAAGGGTCAAACCCGCGGCCAGCATGGAAGAGATCAAGGCAATAGGGAATCCTGTAGCTTTGGAGGCCAAAGCCGAAGAACGCGAGGTCCTGGGGTTGATCTCGATGACCACGACCCGGCCGGTTTGGGCATCATGAGCGAACTGGATATTCGTTCCGCCGATCACCTGAATCGCCTCAACGATATCGTAAGAGTGCTTTTGCAGCCTCTTCTGCAGCTCCGGATCGATTGTGAGCATAGGGGCCGTACAGTAGGAATCACCGGTATGAACGCCCATGGCATCCACATTCTCGATAAAGCATACCGTGATCATCTGGTTTTTGGAATCGCGCACGACCTCGAGCTCCAATTCCTCCCAGCCCAGGACTGATTCTTCAATCAGGATCTGTCCCACCAGGCTGGCCGATATGCCCCGGCTGGCGACCGTGCGCAGCTCTTCAAGGTTGTAAACCAGTCCCCCCCCGGTTCCCCCCAGGGTATAGGCCGGGCGAATGACGACCGGATAGCCCAGGCTGGCTGCGATCTTTTCCGCCTCTTCCGCGCTGAAAGCAGGTGCGCTATTGGGCATTTCGATACCCAAGCGCTGCATTGTTTCCTTGAAGGCAATGCGGTCCTCACCGCGCTCGATGGCATCCACCCGCACCCCGATTACCCGGACTCCATATTTATCGAGGACACCCGTTCGGGCCAGCTCTGAGGTGAGGTTCAGCCCAGTCTGCCCGCCCAGGTTCGGCAGAATCGCATCGGGTCTTTCATTTTCGATAATCTCGGTTAAGGATTGCAGGTTGAGCGGCTCAATGTACGTGACATCCGCCATTCCGGGGTCGGTCATGATGGTTGCCGGGTTCGAATTCACGAGCACAATCTTATAGCCCAATTTTCGCAGAGCCTTACAGGCCTGGGTCCCTGAATAGTCGAACTCGCATGCCTGGCCGATTACGATGGGCCCGGAACCGATAATCAAAACTTTTTTTACATCATTCCGTCTGGGCATAGAATCTTTCTTCCCTCTCTTTCATTCAATGGAAACATGGGTGATCAACATTTGTATAGATTGACTAATTTTTAAGCAAAATTCCCTAAGAAAACACGCTTCAAGGGTCCAGGAAGTCAAGGCTTGCTGCCAACCTTATTTACTTTCGCATTTCACTGGACCCCTGCCCCGCGCTTCGCGGGGTCGAACCCTTATTAGGCCTTTATAGCATCCCGCAACTCCCGGGTGAGAAGCTCTACGGTCCCCCGCGTCCCCCCGGCCAATTTTCTCCGCCACTCTCCATCGGTCTCGAAACGTCCTTCTCCAACCCTTTCACCCCAGGGTTTAATCGCCTCCCGGATCCCAAAATGGTCGAAGGGGTCGTTCTTCAGCTCCTTGGACCTGGCCATCACATCGGGGGCCACCCGGATAAAGGCCCGGAGGGCGGCTCCGGTCTTGATGCTGTATTTTCGACCCGCCCAGGCCTTCGGGAAGGTAGCCTGGAGCGCCTTAAAGTAGTTCAGGAAGAAACGTTTCCCGTTCTGTGCGAATTCCTTGAAGCGGTTCGTCCCGCCTATCTTTTCCACGGTGCCGAAAAGATCCACCATCTCGTCGGCCAGAGAGGCCTGGGAGACCCGGCCCTTCCCCACGCCGAGTATTTTGATGTCCCCTTGTAACGGAGAGTCCTCTTCTTCATTGAGCTGACGAATGATGTCATGGGCCAGAGCTTGGTGCGGGTCGGCATAGAGCCTCCGGCCGGCCAAGGAGACCAGATGAGAAGGATTCAGCCGGGTATGTTTGGCATTGATGGTGACAAAGAGTTCTACCGTTTGCCGGGGGTCCAGGCTGTCGAAGAGAATGGCAGGGACATCGATCTCCACGTTCTTCTCCGCCTGGGAGCTCAGGGCTAACAGGCGGTGCTGGCCGTCCAGGCATCGCAAGATTCCCGGCTCCTCCGGAATCTGGATCATTCCCAAATTGGGATTCCTCGCCATGGGTGAAAAGTCCACCCTTTTCTCTGCGATCATGATCACGGCTCCCGGAATGGCCGGCAGATTTTGGGCTTCCTGGCATTCTGCATAATATTGGACCAACTCCCGGATCTTCTTCCGAATCATCGGTCTTTGGAAAGCGGCCTCACTCTGTCCGATCCGTTTTTCCAGCAATCCCCAGTTTACGGGTGAGGCCTTAGCCGATCTGCTTTTCTTTTGACCCTCCTCCGGGGTTGCATAATTCAACACTTCGAACTTGACCAGCTTCTGGATGTCCCCCGATGTAAAAGAGGTTTGATAAAACTCTACTCCAAATTGCCTGACCTTATGAGCTGGAAGAGTAATCATTCACCCCACCTCCTTCCGTAAATTTTTTCTCGAATAAGATGATCTCGTAAAAAGTAAAACTTCCCCTCCATTGGCGGCTTCACCCTCACCTTTACCCTGTGGAGTGTTGAAACCTACTCCACAGGGTACGCCCTCTCCCATCAAGGAGGAGGGAATGTTCTTGTATTTTGCGATCTTATCAAGTATCCCAAAACAGACCCCGTTCTTCAACAAAAAAACCCCATCCCTCTTTATGATAAGAGATGGGGTTTAAGGTTTCCAGACACCTGAGCTCCTCAAAATCCCGCGAAACGCGGGGTCAGCGATCAGCTTTCAGCCAAGGCAATGAACTGTCCTATAAATCGAATTTCACTCCTACCTCGGCTGCGATGGTTTTCAGGTCATCGTACACCTTGAAGTAGAGCGGGATGCCCTCTTTGCGGTACTTTTCTTCCAGCTCGAATTCTTTTTCCCCGTGGACAAAGATCCGGGTCTGCCCTTCAGCCTTGGCCGAGTTCTTCAGGCGGCGGATGAGGTCGTCCATATCTTTCTTAAATTCTTGCACTGGGCGGAAGTAATCAACCCGCAGAGCCCCAAAAAAATGAGCCACCATGGAGGGGAGAGGCTTCCCGTCAGGGGTTTTGGGGTAGAGGAGGTTCAAGTACCCTGACCCTGATAGGACACCACATAAAATGTCCACTAATAGGTCCAACCCGTACCCCTTGTGGCCGCCGGATTCTTCCCCCTCCCCACCCATTGGCAGGATCCCTCCCCCGGCCTTGCTGCGAATATTGGCAATGACTCGGGTCGGGTCGTCGTTGGACCGTCCCTTTTCATCGGTGGCCCATCCCAGGGGGATCTTTTTGCCCATGCGGCTGTAAACTTCGAACTTTCCCAGCGTGGCCACTGCGGTGGACATGTCCAGAACGAAGGGCTTCTCGTGCATCGTGGGAACGGTCACGCTGATGGGGTTGGTTCCCAGCATGACTTCTTTACCAAAGGTGGGGACGACATAGGCATCGGAGTTGGTCAGGGAGATGCCAATGAGGTCATGTTTCAGGGCCATCAGAGAATAATAGGCGGCTATGCCGTAATGGTTGCTGTTGCGCACGGCGACAAACCCCGCCCCGTTTTTCAGCGCCTTCGCGATGGCCATCTCCATGCCCCGTTTCCCGGCCACCTGGCCCAGAGCCGCACCGCCGTCGAGAAGGGCGGTTATGGGAGTCTCATGAGCCACTTTCATCTGGGGCCTGGGCACCATCATGCCATTCTTCAAGCCTGTATAATACCGTCGCAGCCGGGCCACGCCATGGGAGTCGATGCCCCGCAGGTCTGCCAGCACCAAGACGTCCGAAGTCGTGAAGGCGTCCTCGGGAGATATTCCCAGTTTCTCAAAAACCCTCTGACAGAATTCAGTTAGAGGTTTTGCCCACACGGTTTTGAACTCTGCGCTCATATGTACCTTCCTCTCCACAGGACGGGGTGAGGGGAAAAATTCATCCCCGGCGACTATTTCTGGCAAAAGAATTTAAAGGATAACGAGGAGGAAAGTCAAGAGAAAAGAGGAGGATTTTTTAAATTTTGAAAATATTCATGAATCCTCCCCGTCATCTCGGAGACCGTGTTCCAAAGGGGGATGCGGGAGCGAAAGTCGGTACAATCCCTTAAACCCCTGGTATACCAGATCAGATGCTTACGAAACTCTCTCAGCCCATGAACTTCGCCGCGCCTTTCCACCATCATTCTGAGGTGGCGAAGGATGGTATCTTCTTTCTCTTCCAGGGAGGGTTCCTGGCAAGGTTTTCCCTGTAGCATATTTAGGGCCTGCCGGAAAATCCATGGATTTCCGAGAGCGCCCCGTCCGATCATGGCACCGGCGCAGCCAGTTCGGCTGAAAAAGTCTATGACGGCCTCAGGGGAATTCAAGTCCCCATTGCCAATGACCGGAATGTGGAGCTGGGCTTTTGCCCGCCCCATGACCTCCCAATCTGCTTTGATTCCATACCCTTGGGTGCGCGTGCGCCCATGCAGGGTCAAAGCGTCTACCCCCAGGTCTTCAGCCATTCTGGCCACGTCCAGGAAATTCAGGCTCTCCTCATCCCATCCCGAACGAATCTTAATCGTCAGGGGAATGGAGATGGCTCGGCGCACGGCCTGGATGATTTCCTTCGCTCGCTCCGGGTCTTTAAGTAAAGCGGCTCCAGATCCTCCGCGCACGACCTTTCTCACCGGGCATCCCATGTTGACGTCCAGGGCGTCGGCTCCATAATCCTCGATGATCCTGGCGGCCTCGCCCATGGACCCCGACCGGGAGCCGAAGATCTGTACGGACAGCGGGCCCTCTTCCGGGCGGGTCTGCAAAAGCCTTTCGGTGGCCCTCCGATTGTGCAGGAGACCATCGGCGCTGATCATCTCCGTGCAGACCAGCGCGCACCCCTGTTCTTTCGCCAAAAGTCGGAAGGGGGGGTCGGAAATCCCGGAGAGAGGGGCTAAGATGAGGGGATTGGCCAGCTCGAGGGAGCCTATCTTCAGCGACTGGAGTTGATCAGCGATCAAGGAGAATTTTACCCTCCCGGTAAACGGGGACAAGCCTGGAAGAGTCGATCTGAGCGCAGATACGCAAGTCTTTCCCCAACCCGACGCTTTCCAAATATTGCCCCCAATCGCACCCGGTTAGCATCCCGTAGATGTCGCCTTCGTAATACTCGTACAGCACTTTGGCGGCCATGGCCGCATCGCTTATTGAGAGGGAAAGGCCTTCCTGCTCCAGGCGATCGATGATACCCCCAGCGCAGACCGTGTCCTCCAGGCAGAAGAGACCCTTTTCCCCCGAGCAGGCGATGATCACATCGCGGCCCGTTTCTTCGAGGCGCCGGGATAACGCGGAGATGTTGAGGAAGGCGCCAATAAAGACTTCCACAGCCTTCCGGGCGGCTAAAAGGGCTTGGGTGCCGTTGGTAGTGGTCAGCACGACGACTTTCCCGCGAACTTTCTCCGGGCGGTAGTCCCGGGGAGAATTTCCCAGGTGGAATCCTTCAAGGGGCATGGCGTTGCGCTCCCCCCCTAAGAGAAGATCGGGATCTTTTTTTAAAGCAGCCATTTGCATGGCTTCTTCGACTGTAGAGACCGGAATAAAGCCCGAGCATCCGTTCTCGAAGGCCGCGATCATGGTGGATGTAGCCCTCAACGCATCGATGACGACCACCGTTTTTCCCCGAAAGTCTTTCTTTTCGAGTTCGTAGGGTGTAAAGGCCAGGTCAATTTTCATAAATCAAGACCATTTTCTATTGGACGCAGATGAACGCAGAAAAAACGGATAAAAGGAATTGAGGAATTTGGAATTGATTAATTCCTAAATTCCTGAATCCCTCAATCCCTAAATTCTTATTTTTTTGACTTTTGTCTTTATTTTATCTGCGTTTATCGGCGAAAATCTGCGTCCAAAAATTTTTAATGGGCTTCGGCCCAGTTTTTTCCCACGCCGATGTCTACTTTCAATGGAATGTAAAGTTTCACAACCCCTTCCATCTCCTCTTTGACCAGGGCTTTGACCGGATTAAGTTCCTTTCCCGGAACCTCAAAGACCAGCTCATCGTGGATTTGGAGAATGAGCTTGGTTTTCCTTTTCTCCTTGTTCAACCGGCGATGAATGTTGATCATGGCCACCTTGATCAGGTCGGCGGCCGACCCCTGGATCGGGGCGTTGATGGCGATGCGCTCGGCAAACTGACGTACGCTGCGATTGTTGCTGGCAATATCCGGTAGATATCGCCGCCGATTCATGATCGTGGTTACGTATCCACGCTCCCTCGCCAATTCCAGGGATTTCTCGATGTAATCGCGTACCCCGTGATATTTCTGAAAATAGTTGGCGATGTAAGCCTGGGCGACACTGGGCGGAATGGCCAACTCCTTGGAAAGGCCAAAGGCGCTCATGCCGTAGATAATCCCGAAGTTGATGACCTTGGCCAGACGACGCATCTCCGGGTTTACCTGCTCCGGCGGGACATGGAAGATCTCCGCTGCCGTGGCCGCATGAATGTCTTCGTCCCTTTTGAAGGTCTCGATCAAAGATCCATCGCAGGAGAGGTGAGCCAGGATTCGCAGTTCCACCTGGGAGTAATCCGCCGACAGGATCAAAGATCCTTCCTCGGGCACAAAGGCCTCCCGGATCCTCCGCCCCTCCGGAGACCGGATGGGAATATTCTGCAGGTTGGGGTCACTGCTGGAGAGTCGTCCCGTGGCCGTTACCGTCTGGTTGAAAGATGTGTGGACCCTCCCCGTTTCGGGGTTGATGAGCTGGGGCAGGGCGTCCACATACGTGGACTTGAGCTTGGAAAGGCTCCGGTATTCCAGGATCTTGGCCGGAAGCGGGAAATCCTTGGCTAGTTCGTTGAGGACATCCACATCCGTCGAATACCCGGTCTTGGTGCGCTTTGCCCCGGGAAGCTTGAGCTTCTCGAAGAGGATTTTTCCCAACTGCTGAGGGGAATTAATGTTGAATTCCTCTCCGGCGAGTTCATAGATTTCCCGCGAGATCCTTTGAAGTTGCTCTTCAAATTCGCTCGACATGAGGTTCAGTAGAGCGACCTCGAGCCTCACTCCATTCATCTCCATGACGGCCAATACTTCCACCAGCGGGATTTCCACCCGATGAAAGAGGTCCCCGAACCCATCCGCTTCAATCCTGGGCATAAGGAGGTTGGCCAGAAGCAAGGTCAGGTCTGCGTCCTCGCAGGAATAACGGCAAGCCTTGTCCACATCCACCTGATCAAAACGGATGGCTTTGGCACCGGTTCCGGCTACGTCGGCATAGGTGGTTACCTGGTAGTCCAAGTGCTCGCGGGCCAGCTCTTCCAGGCTATGGCTGTGTTTGGAAGGGTTCAGAAGATACGAGGCGATCATGGTATCCCCGGCAATTCCCTGAAGATGGATCCCCGATTTCGCCAGCAAGATATAATCGTATTTGATGTTCTGCCCATATTTCTTCAATGCTGGGTCTTCCAGCAATGGCTTCAGAGCTTTCAAAACCTCCCCTTGATCCAACTGCTTCGGCGCCCCCGGGTAGGTGTGCCCGACAGGGATGTAGAAGGCCTGGTGGGGCTTGAAGGAAAAGGAAAGGCCGACGATCTCGGCCCTAATGGGCTCGATGGATGTGGACTCCAAATCCAGGGCAAAGACCCCCGCCTCTTTTAAGTTCTCAATGAATTCGAGAAAACCCTTTTTCTCAAGGACCGCATGATAGTCTTTTTCTAACCGCTCCGGCTCAACGGCAAATTCCTTGAGGAGCTTGGAGAATTCCATCTCTTTGAAGATTTTATGCAGCCTCTCCCGGTCCGGATTTGCCGGCTTCAATTCCTCCAGGCCCGGGGTTACGGGGGCGTGAGTATCCAGGGTGGCCAGCTCCCGGCTGAGGCGGGCCTGCTCGGCATAATGAGCCAGATTGTTGCGTATCGTTGGGTTCTTGACTTTGTCCAGGTTTTTCAGCAGTTCTTCGATGGAGCCGAAATGCTCGATGAGTCTGGCGGCTGTCTTTTCCCCGATGCCGGGAACTCCGGGGATATTGTCGGAAGTGTCCCCGCTCAGACCCATGACCTCAACGACTTTCTCCGGAGGGACGCCAAAACGCTCTTTCACTTCGGGGATATTATAGGTCTTATCTTTCATGGGGTCATACATGGTTACCTGAGGGGTGATGAGCTGCATGAGGTCTTTGTCCCCCGAGACGATCACCGTATCCACCCCCTCACCCTCCAACTTTTTGGCGATGGATCCAATCAGGTCGTCGGCCTCGTAACCTTCCTCTTCCAGGATGGGGATGCCCAGGGCGGCCACAACTTCCTTGATAAAGGGAATCTGGGGCCGAAGGTTTTCCGGCATGGAGGGGCGGTTGGCTTTGTATTCGCCGAAGACCTCATGGCGGAAGGTCGGACCGGGGGCATCAAAGGCAATGGCCAAAAACTCCGGCTTTTGCTCCCGCATGACTTTGAGGATCATGTTGGTAAAACCGTAGGTGGCATTGGTGGGGAATCCCTTGGAGTTGGAGAGGTGCGGGATGGCAAAAAAAGCCCGATAAATATAGGAACTGCCGTCAATCAGGAATACCCGCGGTTTTTCCTCAGCCATAGAAAGAGTATGCCATAACACCAGGGGAAAGGTCAAAGGGAAGAAACCAAGGTGATGGGTAATGGGTGATAGGAAAAAGAGGAATAGGCGAGAGGCAAAGGGCAAAAGACGAAAGGCTAAAAAGAACAAAAGGTTAAGAGTTGCGCGTTACGGGTTTCGGGTTGCAGGTTCCAGGGCACAAATCCCCTCACAAGTTACAGAATGAGGATGAAGCTGAATGCTGATGGATGAAAGCGGACCCTTATCTTCCGAACGCCCATTTCCTATAGCCTTTAGCCCATTACCTATCACCTATGACCTATTGTTTGTCCTATTCAAAACTAAAATCCACGGCAATCTTAAAGGTCTTCAGAGCAGGGAGCTCAAGGATTTCCTTGACGCCGGTCTTGCGGGAGATTTCGGCCAGAATCCGATTGATCCTTTTCCTGGAGGGGGCAATGAGAGTGAACCAAATGTTGTAATCCCCTTCCCTCTCATAATTGTGGGTCACCCCCGGATAGGTGTTGACCACGGCCACAAATTTTTCGACCTTCTTCCCGGGGACCTTGGCCGCACAGAGGGTAGAGGTGAATCCCACGGCCCGGGCGCTGAAGCTGGCTCCGATGCGGCGAATAATTCCCACATCCTTCAGCTTTTGCACTCGCTCCACGATTTCCTTTTCCCGGAGCTTTAATTTGCGGGCCAGGGCCAGAAAGGGACGATGGGTGATGGGGAAATTCCTCTGAATCTCATTGAGAATCAAACGATCCTTTTGATCCAGAAGATATTTGGGGGGTCCCTTTCTATCCGGTGGAAGTCGCGAATTATCGTTTACCAAGTAATACCGACCCTCAAACTGAAGGAAGGGACTTCGATATAATCGACTTGCCCTGTTACCGTGAAAAGCGCCATCTGCAGCCTGGCCCCGGCAAAAACCTGGGTCTTGGAAAAATTCTCTTCATTCAAGTTAAGGCCGGCTGTTAGGTTCTTGGGCTTGCTCGAAATCCAATACTGCCCTACCCCCCCATAGGGGATGATCTTTACTCCCGCGCCAAAACCCTTACTGATGGAGAGATCCAGGCCATAGGTCTTGAGGTCAAGTTGATCAACCCCAAAAGTTTGGGAATAAGAACCGCGCACCGCCAAAGCGGGCTGGAGCGCTCCTCCCTTCAGGATGGCGTACTTCACCTCGCCCCCGGCATAGGTAATACTGGGGTCCAGGACCTGGCCAACTGCCAACCCAACGTCAAAACCAAAGGGCAGCCCTTTTTGGACATGGAGCCTGGGGGAGACCAGATAAGAAGAAGGGTTGTGATCTTTTACAGACTTCTTCCAGTAATCCTTATCTTCACTAATTTTTGTGGCGGTGGTTCCCACGCCTATGTCAAAACCCGTCACCCCGAGGGGCTCAGCAGGTCCAATGGCCCGGTAGATAATCGAAGCCCCGGCCTCCTGGCTGAAATCCTTGAACATTTGCTGAGTCAGGGTCCGATCAAATTGGATATCGGAAGCCATTGCCGGAGTAATCCAGAGAAAAAACAAAACGGCGAATACCTTTTTCATCCAATACCTCCTGATCTTTAGAATTCATTTCATTTTTAACAAAGAATCCTTCAAGAATCAAGCGAAAATTCACCTGGAAGGCTTATTCCGATTAGTCCCTTATCTCTCCATTCCACAATCTTCCAGGCCATAACTTCTTGTTCATTCCACCAACCATCCAGTTTCTTTTTCTGCTCCCAATTCTTAAGTTCATTTTTGGTTTCGGGGTCAAGCTGAGAAGGCTCCTTCTGGAAAAGGGGCGTCCCCGGCAACGGCATATAGGTGTGCGCGTGGATTTTACCACCGCTTTCTCTGATCATGGTTCCCATCATTTGCAGGGAAAGCTTTCGATCCTCCAGGGTTTCCCCGGGGAAACCGAAGACAAAGTCCACATGAGGGGTGAACCCGGCCTGCCGGATCCAGCGGGCGGCAGTCAAGCCCTGCTGGGCCGTATGCCCCCGGTTGAGCCTCGCCAGCATAGAATCGCTGCCGGACTGGGCCCCGAGGACAATGGTTTTATTCCGGCAGTATTTCTTCACCACCTGCAAAATTTCCGGATGAACCCAATCTGGACGGACCTCGGACGGGAAGCATCCGAAATGAATGTCGGCGATCCCGGCTTGCCGGCAGGCGTTCAGAAGCTCTTCGATGGCCGGTAGATTGGCCCCTTGAGAGCCCGTTGAGCCGTAGGAGAAGGCGTTGGGCGAGATGAATGCGCTACGGTGGTATCCATAGGGGATGACAGCCTTCAAATGCGCGGCAATGATCCCCGGACTGCGATGGCGGAGGGAGCGGCCAAATATTCGAGGGGTCTGGCAGAAGGAGCAATGGTAAACACATCCCCGGGTTATCTCCACGGGCGAGAAATAACGCTGCTCGAGAGAATGCGGTGGGTAAGACGAAAAGAGGCAAGAATCTTTCTCGCCGAAAAGAACGCGGGTCTCGGGGAGTTTCCCGGCGAGGAATTGCCGGAGGAAGGCCGGGAAGGTCCGTTCGGATTCCCCGGCAAAAACAAAATCGAAACCCAGCCGCAGCGTACCTTGCGGGTCGCCCGTTGCATGGGGACCGCCGGCGAGGAAGACCGCTTTCTTACCCAGGACCGTTTTGAATTTTTCCACTTCCTGTTTAACCTGCCAGAGTTGGGGAGTCATAAAAGAAAAGCCCACGATTGCTTTCCCGCAAGCTGCTTCCCCGGGTATTTGCTCTACGGAACCGGGAAGGAGGATGCGAAAATCCCTGTGCAAGCCTTCCCCTTCAAGGAACCCAAAAATTACAGGAAGGGTGTACCGGTTTTCCCGGGTCTTCCAGAAAATTAAAAAGGGACGCTCATCTCTTCCTCGAGCCATATTTTTTTATATTCCTAACCCCTCGGCTATGTCAAAGGAAAGTTTCGCGTTGCCTGTGGCGAGTTTAAATTTAATAGGACGCAGATTTTCGCAGATGAACACAGATAATCATTTTCTTTCGCCTATCCTGATAATCCGAATTCATCCGTGTTCAAAAAGCAATTTCCTATACAATCAAGTTAGAAACTCCAAGATTTGAAACTCGCAACCCGAAACTCGTAACTTCTTTTGGATCGCTCTTGCCAGTCTATTCCTTTTTTGCTATATATTCTTGGTCTTAATAACCAAAGAAAACCTTCATCAAACGCTCTAAAGGAGAAATAAACGATGATGCTCGAGGGAAAAGTTGCGGTGGTAACGGGGGCAGGAAGAGGAATCGGCCGCGAAATTGCCCTGGTTTTGGCCAAAGAAGGCGCCAAGGTCGTGGTCAATGACCTTGGAGGCCGGGAAGACGGGACCGGCGGCGAAACCAAGGTCGCTGATGATGTGGTCAAGGAGATCAAAGACGCTGGAGGCGCGGGCGCAGCCAATTATGATTCCGTAACCACCATGGAGAGTGGCAGACGGATCATTCAGACCGCTCTGGATAAATTTGGGAAATTGGACATCCTGGTGAATAATGCCGGGATCCTGCGCGACCGGATGATTTTTAACATGACCGAAGAAGAGTGGGACGCCGTAATCGCCGTCCACCTCAAAGGAACTTACTCCTGTACCCGGGCGGCTGTGCCCCTGATGCGGGAGCAGCGCAGCGGCCGCATCATCAATTTTACCTCCACTTCGGGGTTGGTCGGCAACGTCGGCCAGGCCAACTACGCCGCGGCCAAGATGGGCATCGTGGGGTTCACCAAGGTCGTGGCCTTGGATATGGCCAAGTATAATGTCACGGCCAACTCCATCTCCCCCTTTGCCTGGACCCGACTCATTGGCACCATCCCCACGGAGACCGAGGCCCAGAAACGCCGGGTGGAGAAACTGAAAAAGATGAGCCCGGCGGACATTGCCCCCCTGGTGGCTTACCTGGCCAGTGATGAAGCTCAGTACGTCACCGGGCAAGTATTCGGGGTGCGGGGCAAAGAAATCTTCATCTTTTCTCAGCCCCGGCCCGTTCGCTCCATTCACCACTCCGAGGGCTGGACACCGGGCCGTCTTTCCGAAATGTTCAAGGGCACCTTGGGCATGCACCTAGTACCCCTGGAGACTTCCGGGCAGGTTTTTAGCTACGATCCTTTGGTGTAATTCATTGAAGCTGCGAAAAAATCCCCCTCACCCTACCCTCTCCCGCCGGGGGAGAGGGGAAACATAATGAAATAAAAAAAATTTCCCTCCCCCTTGAGAGGGGAGGGGAAGGGTGGGGGTGATTTAGGGGGGTTTTTCACCGCTTCAGGGAGAAACGGGAATAGCGTTTTCCGGAGGCTGGCATTCTTCCCATTTTGGCTCTGACAATCATGGCTCTGCTCTTCGGGCTCTCCTTCGTGGCCACGAAATATGCCCTCAGGTCCATTCCCCCTTTTACTCTTATTTTCCTGCGCTTTTGCATCGCTTCCCTCTTCCTGGGAATTCTTTTCATGAGGAAGCGACCCAAGAAGGTGGAACGGGGGGACCGGTGGCGGATTATCCTCACCTCCCTGATCGTCCCGGGCTTATATTTTCTGGCCGAAACATACGGGCTGAAACTCTCCTCAGCCACCAGCGTTTCTCTTCTGGTCGCAACCATACCCATCTTCGCGGCCATCTTCGCCCTGCTCCTGCTCAAAGAAAGAATCGGCATCTGGCGCGGCATGGGCATTGCCCTCTCGGTGATCGGGGTGGGGACCATTCTCACGTCCGTACCCGGAGGAACTGCTGGCTGGAAGATGGTCCGGGCGGGAAATCTCTTGGGGGTGGGAGCGGCTGTCTGTGCCGGCCTGTACATGGCCCTGGGGCGCGACCTTTTAAGCAGACATTCACCGTTAACCATTACAACCTTTCAGGCCCTGGCCGCAGTGTTGATCTTTTTCCCGCTGGCCAGTCTGGAGCTTTTCACCCATCAGTGGGGGGAAACAAATGCCTTTACCTTTGCGGCGGTGATCTATTTAGCGCTCTTCTGCTCGGTCCTGGCCTTCTTCCTCTGGAACTACGGAATTTCCCGGCTGGAGGCCGGCAGAGCGGCAGTATTCACCAACCTGGTTCCGGTTTTCACGGTCTTTGGTGCCTTTTTCTTACTGGGGGAGAAGATATATGCCGGACAGATGATCGGCGGCGCGCTGGTCATCGGCGGGGTCACCCTGGCCAGCGCCACGAGGGGAAAATGACGCCTGGAAAACGGATGAAACCACAGAGGCCGCAGAGAAATACTCTGTCCTACTAATGTTCAAACCTTCTAAATTTTGTAGAATTTTTTTGAATTTTAGGCATTTAAGCGCATTTAAGGCATTTCGAACTTTTTGAAAGGAGAATCGTTATGACAACCGTTATGCCCGAAGGGGGCAACGTTCGCAAGGCAGTCCAATGGGTATCCAAGATGCGCGAGGAAGGAGCGAAAGATTCCCTGGCCATCCTGATTGAGCAGGCTTCAGTTCGTTTTAATCTTTCACCCAAGGATGGCGATTTTCTGAATCGGTTTTTCAGCGAGCAGCAGGCGGCGGAGAGCCAAAAAAAATAAGGCTCTAAAAAGCCTTTATCCTTCCTTCTTTCTCGTCCACCGTAAGAAGGATCAGAGCGCCGCCGATGAAGAAGATGACTAAGGCCACGATGCTCAGGCGGCTCGACCCGGTCACCTGCCCGACCAGTCCAAAGACGAGAGGACCGATGATCCCGGCAAACTTGGAGCTCACGTCGTAGAAGGAGAAGAACTCGGCGCTCCGGCTTTTGGGGATCAGGGTGCCGAATAGAGAACGGCTCAGGGCCTGTGTTCCGCCCTGGACGAAGCCGACCAGGATCGCCAGAATCCAGAAATGGAGGGCGGTCTGGATGAAATAACCCCCGATGGCGATGGCCGTATAAATCCCCAGACCCAGAAAGATTGCCTTCTTGGGGCCGATCTTCCCGGCCAGATGTCCAAAAAGAATGGAGAAGGGAATGCCGATGAACTGCACGGCCAGGATCGCCCCGATGAGGTGTTCCTGGGCAATGTTGATCTCCGCCCCGAAGATGACCGCCATGCTGATGATCGTGCCGATGCCGTCGTTGTAAACCCAGAAGGCCACCAGGAATTTGAACGCCTCCCGGTATTTCCGGAGGTTGTGGAAGGTCAGGGAAAGGCGCTGGAGGCTGGCCCGGATGGGATGGGAGCTCTCCCCGGCGATGAGCACGATGGGAGGCTCGCTCACGTTTTTCAGGATGGGGATGGAAAAAACGGCCCACCAGATGGCTGCGGTGATAAAAGAATACCGGGCCCCCCACTCCGCATCTGGAATTCCAAAGCACCCGGGCTTCATGATCATGGCCAGGTTAAGAATTAAAAGTAACCCGCCTCCCAAATAGCCCAAGGCATAACCGTAAGAGGAGATGCGGTCGATCTCCTCCTCGTCCGCCACATGGGGCAACAGGGAATCGTAAAAATTATTCCCACCCGAGAATCCCACCATTCCAAGAATGTAAAGCAATGAGGCCAGAAACCATTCCCCCCGGCCGACGGAAACGAGGGAGGCCGTGGAGACAATGCCCAGGGCGGCGAATCCGACCAGGAATTTTTTCTTCATGCCCATGTGGTCGGCCAACGCTCCCAGAATGGGGGCGGAAAAGGCCACAATGAGCATGGCGATGGTGTTGGTGTAGCCCCAGTAGCTGCTGGCCGTGGTCTTGGAAAGGGTGGCTCCAGCCACCGAGCTGTAGAAAAAGGGAAGTACCGCGGCCATGATGGTGGCCGCAAAGGCCGAATTGGCCCAGTCGTACAGGCACCAGCTAAGGATGATTTTTCGCCGGCTTTTTTCCATGGCCTTCTTTTACCATTTTTTCTTTCAGGGAAAAAGATAATTTCGGGTCGAAGCCTCCGGCTGCTGCCAATAATCCCTGATTGACATTTGAAGATGTTGACCCAAGCCTTCCCAAATCGTTGATAACACCCCCTCGCCGCCTCCCCGGACGTCCACCCCGGAAATCCCATGAATTTCCGCTGAAACCGCCCCCCATCAAACACAACATCTTGTGCTCAAATTCCCTTGACACACAGTTGCCTTCCCAATATACTCATACTACCAAAAAGCGAGTTCCAAATAAATATTAGTTGGGGAAAGAATCATGAAAATTTTTTCTAGGGTAGAGATTTTTAAAGAAGGAGATGTCTACGTGGCCTTATCACCAGAACTGAATGTCTCCAGTTTTGGTGAAACGGTTCAAGAGGCTAAAAATTCTATCAAGGAAGCAATCGAAGCTTTTGTCGAGGAATGCGAAAAGATGGGAACGCTAGAAGATGTCCTGGAGGAATCAGGATTTTCAAGAATCGATGATTCATGGCATTCCCGAAAGCTTATTGAAGAAGAAAATCTTGCGATCGCCTTGTAAATTGCATGTCAGAGAGAAAAATTGTTCCCCTCCATTATGAGACCCTTGTAAGAATATTTGAACTCGATGGCTTCAGTCACCCACATCCGCACCAATATGACAACTTCCGGCATGACGCGGGAACGTTTCTTTGAACTATTATAAAGGGCGAAGTGATAAATACCTTATTACCAATACCAATGCCATGACCCCAATCCCATTTATTAATTTTAGGCGGCAAAAGGCCTATCGAAGAGAATAGAAGAGAATGCTGAGGCCGAATAGGCATTATATTTCGGGGTATATTGTGAGAGATAGCTTGCTCCGGCTCCGGTTCAGACTCAGTCAGTCGGTATAAAAGAATTGGAAAAATACCTTTTATGGGATATTTTTTACTAAGGAGGTTAGGAACATGGCAATAGCAACGGAACATTGCTACATTGCAGTAGATGAAAAAATTCTTGGCGGTGAGACCATCATTAAGGGCACGCGCACGCCTGTGCGGGCAATCGTTGAACTTTGGCGGTTAGGCATTCCCCCTGAAGAGATCCCCAATCATCTGCCTCATCTGACCCTGGCCCAGATCTTTGACGCGCTAAGTTATTACAGTGATCACCAAGAAGAGATCAATGCTTACATCGAGAAAAACCGCGTTCCCGATGACCTCATTGATCCATTGGTGAAGAATTTATGAGTCGCCTATTTATTGAACTTTATCTGGA
>Ga0315282_10003549_pt1 | contig 27950 bp, 22 predicted proteins | sample YL17G07_20_MG_FD_203693 | JGI IMG/M metagenome (GOLD analysis project Ga0315282, IMG submission 203693) | Sediment microbial communities from Yellowstone Lake, YNP, Wyoming, USA - YL17G07_20 | ecosystem: Environmental > Aquatic > Freshwater > Lake > Sediment | place: USA: Wyoming | collected...
GTTTTGCATTTCGGATGTTCATGGGCTGTTCTCCTTTCTGGGCTAAACTAAGTTGGCGCTTTTTTAGCCTATTTTAGGATAACAGCCTTTTTTATGCACCTATAAAAAAGTGCAAGACGTCAGTAAGATAATAAACAAAATTTAACATGATAAGGATAAGGATGAAATGAAGGTTGGCAAAACAATAAACGAAATTTCTGTGGGGGATCGTGCAGAACTTTGCCGTACCATTTCCGAAAGTGATGTCTATTTATATTGTGGGATCACAGGCGATTCGAACCCTTTACACTTAAATGAAGAATATGCAAAAGGAACGAGATTAAAACGGCGGGTTGTGCCAGGAGGATTGGTGGCCTCGATGGGAACAGCATTGACCGCTGCAGAATTACCCGGACCTGGTACAATGGGTTTGGAAATTCACTTAAAGATGCATTGGCCGGTCTATATCGGGGATACGCTGAGTACTATCGGGACCGTTAAAGAGCGTCTCTTAGAAAAGAACATTGTTAAATTAGACCTCCAGTGGTTGAACCAGAATGGCCAGCTGATTGGAGAAGGTTTTGTCGTTGTGAAGCCCCCAACGATAGACCCCATTTCATAGACGAAGAGGAGGTGATTGAAGAAGGAGATGAAAGAGAGTCACTTAGAATAGTTTCATAAGAAACCTTGTTATCAAAAATCTAGATGAAGGAGGAAAAAAAATGCGTAAAATATTTATGCTATCAATCATTGTGGGGATATTATGTTTTTGTGGGGAAAGTTGGGCTCAACCCCTGAGGGTAGGAGCGGTCGTAAATCTGACAGGTCCCATTTCGAGTTGGGGCGTATACCATGCAAAAGGCCTTCGGGACTATATACGCTACGTCAATGAAGTGAAGGGGGGAGTTGTTGGTAGAAAAATTGATTTAACCGTGGTGGATCATGCTTACAAAATCCCAGAGGGGATTAAATTTGTTAAGAAGTTCTGCGAGGATAAGAAGGATATGATCATTACATGGGATACAGGGTTAGGAATACAAGCAAAACCAATCATCCAAGAATACAAAATACCAACTTTGAATATGTCGAGCGGGAAGGAGGTTGTGAATCCGCCTAATGATTACATGTATCTTCCCATAGCGAACTACGATTTAGACTGTTATGCGATTATGGAGTATATTCGGACTATCCATAAAGGTAAAGAGGCTCCCAAGGTTGGCCTCCTGACGCTCAATACAGCTTATGGTAAGACGGTTCACGCCCCGGCCAAAGAAGCGGCTGCTAAATTCAATGTAAACCTTGTTGGAATTGAAGAATTTCCACCAAGGACAGTCGATCTCAGTACTGAGATCATCCGAATAAAGGAGAGAAATGCTGAGTACATCTTCACACAGATACTGGGAGCCAATATGATCTCAGCCTTTAAAGCAGCAGATCGATTAAACTACAACCCTTCCTTTATCGGAACGTGGACAGCAACGGATGCCGATTTTTTCCCGATGGCAAAAGGTCTCATGAGAAATCGGCTCAAAATGCAATTCTTTGGATGCCTCCCGCAAGATAATACTCCAGGAGCCAAATTGGTAGAGGATTTAATTAGAAGATTTAAGAGTGTTGGACGATATGACGTTTCTCATTGGGTGGGTGTACTCATGGGGATGACGGTAGAAAGGGCGATGCATAGAGCCAGCGGACTGTTCGGTAAAATCGAACCAGAAACGATCAATAAGGCTTTGGAGACATTTCAAAATGAGGATTTCGGAGGGATCGTTCCATACCTCACCTTTACCAAGGACAATCACTCAGGCCCATTTAAGGCCCGGATCACTCAAGTTGGCGAAGACGGGACCTTCACTCCCCTGACAAATTTCTTTGTTCCCGGTAAAGGGGAGATCAAAATTTTGAAAAGGTGAGATCTCATGGTGGCCTCTCAGAACTCTATGACCTTGCGATTCATTGTAGTGACAAGCTTAGGCTTAGAGAGAATAGACGATTTATGAAAAAGATCATGAGCGGGAATGAGGCGGTAGCAAGAGGGGCATATGAGGCCGGGGTTAGGGTGGCTGCTGCTTATCCAGGTACTCCCAGCACCGAGATCTTGGAGACCATTGCACAGGAATATCAAGGCATTTATGCGGAGTGGTCGCCTAACGAAAAGGTGGCGTTGGAAGTTGCCTTCGGGGCATCCCTTGCAGGTGCAAGGGCAATGGCATGTATGAAACATGTGGGTGTCAATGTGGCAGCCGATCCTTTTATGACCCTTTCCTATGTGGGTGTAAATGGCGGTTTAGTCCTTGTGACCTGCGATGATCCGGAGCTTTATAGCTCCCAAAACGAACAGGATAATCGGCATTATGCCAGATTTGCAAAGGTGCCAATGCTTGAACCGAGTGACAGCCAGGAAGCAAAGAATTTTATCAAATTGGCTTTTGAGGTGAGTGAGAAATTTGATACCCCTGTGATGCTGAGAAGTGTCACCCGCATTTCCCATGCGAAAGGTATTGTGGAATTAGAGGAGCCCGCCTTGCCTCCAGTCACAGTGGAATTACGTAAACAGACTGAAAAATTTACTATGTTACCTTCTTTTGCACGAATTAGACACAAAGTGATCGAGGAACGGTTTCTCAAATTGAAGGAATTTGCCGAAGAGTTTCCCGGAAACCGGATGGAGATTAACGATCCGGAAATTGGGATCATCACATCTGGGATTTCCTATCAGTATTCAAAAGAGGTCTTTCCGGATTATTCCTATCTCAAATTTGGGATGGTATGGCCCCTTCCGAAGAACTTGATTGGAGACTTTTTTAAGAAGGTTAAAAGAGTATACATTGTCGAGGAGTTGGATCCTTTCCTCGAGGACAATATTAGGGCAATGGGATTTCGACCAAAAGGGGGAAAGGATAGGTTCCCGATCTATGGTGAACTGAATCCCCTTCTGGTGGAAAAAGGGCTACTTGGGAAAAAATTCAAACCCCCCAAACCTGTATTTCAAGAATCCCTCCCTCCGCGACCACCCAATCTCTGTGCCGGATGTCCCCATCGGGGAATATTCGTTGTTTTAAGGAAATTAAAAGTTTTTACCGCAGGTGACATTGGTTGCTATGCCTTAGGTGCCTATCCCCCACTGAATGTAATCAATAGCGATCTCTGTATGGGGTCAAGTATTGGCACTGCACACGGTATGGCAAAGGCATTGGGAGAGGCAGGAAAAGGGAAGATCGTTGGCGTGATCGGGGACTCCACGTTCCTTCATGGTGGAGTTCATCCTTTGATGAATATTGGCTACAACGGAAGTTACGTGACTATTATTATTCTGGATAATTTAACCACTGGGATGACAGGGGCGCAAGAACATCCCGGGACGGGCCTGACGATTCGTGGTGAAAAAACTCATCGGGTCGATTTCATCGAATTGGGGCGTGCCCTGGGGATTGAAAACCTGAGAAAGGTGAATCCATGGGATTTAGAGACAACCGAAGTGGTGATCAGAGAAGAGATCGAGAAGGATTCATCCTCTCTCATTGTGAGCGAAGGTCCTTGTGTCCATCTTCGCAGGGCCATTAAGAAGTATAATCAGCCGTTAAAGATGGATTCCAGCAGATGTGTGGGATGTAAGACTTGTGTCAACCTGGGATGTCCTGCTATCTCCTACACCCCTGTGAAAGGAAAGATGACTTTAACGGTCGATGGGAAGAAACGGAAAGGGATTGCCCGAATCGAATCAAGCCTCTGTCCTGGATGTCATCTCTGCTATCAGGTTTGTAAATTTGGGGCTATTCAAACCCAGGAGAAGGAACCGATATTCGGTTTTGAAATCAATTAGAAAATTAGGGGAGACCGATTTGGGCCAGATGAAAAATCTCTTGTAGATCGTGCCGTTTTTACGCCCATAACCCCCAAACAAAATAATTTTAGATTTTATTAATTTTCTGTTTTTATGAAAGAAACCCATTTAGAACGATTAAGAGAGCAAATTGAGAAAGAACCTTTTGCTAATCGTATGGGCATAAGCATGTCCTCCTCATTGCCGAGGCTAAAGAAGAAAGCCGAGCTAAGCGTACAGCAACCTATCACATCGAAGTGTTACAGAAGAATGAGAACGAAACTAAAAGAATAGCCATTTGTCAGGCCTTGGCGTATAGAAAAGGGAACTCTTTGCCTTTCCTCAACTGTTTAAATAATGAACCCTTCGATGGCGAAGGACGGGAGGAAAAATGATGGAAATAAAGAAGGTCGGAGTAATCGGTCTTGGTATTATGGGAAGCGGAATTGCTCAGATATCGGCAGAAGCGGGTTATGTGACGTTTGGGCTAGAGATTAACCTCGAATATTTGAACAAAGGAATGAAAACGATAGAGGATTCCCTGAATCGAGGTGTGGCCAAAGGTAAGTACGAAAGATCATATCGGGATGAAGTGATGGGGAGGCTTAAGGGAACTACGGATATTAAGGAATTAAAAGATTGCGACCTTATCATTGAAGCGATTGTTGAGAATCTTGGGTTGAAAAGAGAGCTGTTTGGAAAGCTCGATGCGATTTGCAAGAGAGAGACCATCTTCGCCACAAATACCTCATCATTCTCTATCGCGGAGTTGGCTTCGTATACGACCAGACCGGAAAAATTTGTGGGGATGCATTTCTTTAACCCTGCCCAAGTGATGAAACTATTGGAAATAGTGCAGTCTATTGTTGTCAGTAAAGAATCGATTGATGCGGTCTATCGTTTTGCCAGATCCATAAAAAAAGAGCCTATCCTGGTCAAGGATTATCACGGGTTTGTCGTCAATATCCTTTTGGCTCCTTACTTCGTTGAGGCGGTGAGGCTTTTAGAACAGGGCATTGCCGGTGTCTCGGACATCGATCAGGCCATGAAGTTAGGCTGCGGATATCCAATGGGGCCTTTTACTTTGCTCGATATGGCCGGGCTGGATACCCTCGCCAGTGCGTTGGATACACTCTATGAGGCCTACAAAGACAAAAAATATGCAGCTCCTTTATTGATGAAGAAGATGGTCCAATTAGGTTATTTGGGGAGAAAAACGGGAAAGGGATTTTACGATTATTCCAAGAATCCGCCCGAGCCAACAAACTTAAACATTTAAAACGGAGCGATGCTTTTACTTATCAATCCCACAACCATTTTTAAAAATATCTCAGAAAGGAGGAATGGTCACATGGAAATTCTTTTAAAGAAGAAGTGGTATCTTGGCTTTTTTGCGGTACTTCTTTCAGTTTTACTGATGGGCACACAGGTTGAGGCACAGAAAAAGATTAAGATCGGGGTAATGGGCCCGATGAAGTTTACAAGAGGCGAACATGCCTGGTACGGAGCCCAGCTTGCCGCTGAGGAGATCAATGCTGCGGGGGGTATCGTGGTTAGGGGAGAGAAACACGAGATAGAGCTCATCAAGGCTGACACGAATGAATTCCTCAGTATTCCCGATGCAGTGAGCACAACGGAAAGGCTCATTACAGTTGACAAGGTGAACTTTCTGGTTGGCGGTTCCAGGACAGAGGCCTGTCTGGCCCAACAAGAAGTGATGGCGGATCATAAAGTGATATGGGGAAACGGCGGCGGCATCGCCCATCCAGAGACAACGATTCGGGTAGCAAAGAACTATGATCATTATAAATATTGGTTCAGGGTTCACCCGAATTCAATTTATGTGGGTAAAAACCTGTTCGCCATAGTAAATATGGCGGCGATTAAAATAAGAGAGGAGCTCGGGATTACCACCCCGCGAGTGGCTCTATTAATGGAAAAAGCGAAGTGGGTAGATCCTATTGTTGAGGCAGCCGAGGGGTCGTTACCTAAAATGGGCATGGAGGTAGTAGGTGTATGGAGGCCATCGCCAATGGCTACGGATATGACGGCTGAACTGACAGCGATCAAAAACGCTGGAGCGCATATCATCTTCCACATAATGAGCGGTGGTACCAATGGGGTTGCAATAGGTAAAGGGTGGGGTGAGCTTAAAATCCCTGCCGCTCTCATAGGGTTTAATACAGAGGCACAACACAGAAAGTATTGGGAGGCCACGGGCAATATGTGTAATTATGAGGCGATATTTCATATTTTTGGTCGTGTTAAATTGTCGGATAAAACGATACCGTTTTTCGATAAATTTGTAGCAAGATTTAAGGAGTGGCCGGAACAGGATGCAGCCAACTATGACGTCATTTTCATATTAAAAGAGGCTATTGAACGAGCTGGCACGCTTCAAGCCGATGCCGTGATAACTGAAATCGAAAAGACCAATACCAGTGGGGTTTTAGGCAGGTTGGTTTACTATCCAAAAAAGGATTGGATCGAAGTGCCCCATAGGGCCCATGAACCCAAGTGGGGTCCGGGAGGAGTGACCTTTGTCGGTCTCCAATGGCGGGATGGGAAACTGGTAGGCATCTGGCCAGATGGACGTCCGGTCATGGGTGATGCAAAATGGGCTGGTTTAAAGTACGAAGGTACCGTGGACTATAAGTTGCCTCCATGGATGATCAAACACTGGAAGAAGTAAATCGAACTCCGATCCGTCCCTGGGGCAAGTTTTATTAGGGAGCTTGCCCCAGGGCCTAAATTAGAGACTTTGACGTCTTAATGTCAAGAGAAGATCTGCGTCGGTAAAAAAAAGTAGTTCACAGGTAGGAAATTTTATGGCGATGGCCATTCTCATCAATGGGTTGCTTTCTGGCGGTGTCTTTGCCATCTTAGCTCTTGGTTTTTCCCTTGTTTTTGGAGTGGCGAAAATACTCAACATCGCCCACTCGGCTTTCTATATGGTCAGTGCTTTTCTCATATTTATCGCGGCCCAGTTACTCGGTCTTCCCCTCCTGCTATCTGCCATCTTAGCTATTCTCATTACGAGCATCATTGGAATGGTCTGTTATAAATTACTTTTCGACCGAGTCAAGGAGCGGGAAACTGCTGTCATGATCATCGCGATAGCCTTGGCCATGCTCTTTCAAGAAATCTTGCTACTGATCTTTGGCGGACACCAGCGACGGATTCCTCCCTTTGTCCCTGGATACATGGAAATCTTTGATGTCCGATTTTCATACCAACATCTAATCGCCATCGCAGCCGCCGGAATTATCCTTCTGGGGATCAGGCTACTTCTATCCAGGACCAAGTTAGGCAATGCCATTAGAGCGGTCGCTCAGGATAGGGAGATTGCCAATGTCATGGGAATCAATGTGAACCAGATCTTCATGATAACGATGGGATTATCGGCAGGTCTTGCTGCAGTTGCCGGCGTAGTGGTCGCCAATATATTTATGGTGAACCCATTGATGTGGGTGCAGCCTCTGATCGTCGTTCTCGCGGCTGTTGTCTTGGGTGGCTTAGGGAGTATTAAGGGCAGTATTATCGCTTCCTTTATTTTAGGATTTGCGGAGACCGCCGTGGTTTTCTTAGCACCCGGAGGTTCATTTTTGCGGGGGGCCGTCTCCTTGAGCGTGATGGTCATTGTACTGCTGGTAAGGCCTGAGGGACTCTTCGGAGTCGCATTTGAGGAGGAAAGGTTGTAATTGATGGGCTATCTTTTTTGGCTGTACCAGTGGTTTCGAGGCGAGATATTGGCCATCCCGGGAAGGGTGATTGCCCTCGTTTTTGTTATGTGTTTACTCTTCGCCCCTTTAATTGTTCCACAGTATGTGCTGCATATCCTTACCCTTACTGCCATATTTGCTATTTATGCAGCCTCTTGGGATGTTTTAGCTGGGTTTACCGGACAGCTCAATCTCGGCCATGCCCTATTTTTTGGAGTCGCTGCGTATGCGGCTGCCTTGCTGAGTAACCATCTCCATTTATCTCCCTGGATGACCATTCCTTTGGGAGGTTTTGCCGCAGTGATAGCGGGCTTAATTGCCGGCATACCTGCTCTGCGATTAAGGGGTTTCTATCTCGCTCTGGTCACACTCTCTTTCCCATTGATTCTAACTGGGATCCTCTACATCTTCCCTGATTTCACCGGTGGAGAGTTCGGTCTTTATGGCATCAGACGCCTTTCAGGTTCCAGGCCTCTTGATTATTACATTATCACCTTGACCATGGTGGGTTCTGTTTTTGTCATGTGGAAGTTCACGGATGCGCGAAGCAAAATTGTGAGAGTCGGGGTCATCCTTCACGCCATCCGTGAAGATGAGATCACGGCTCGAACGTCAGGAATTGATACAACAAAATATAAGCTTCTCGCATTTGCTGTGAGTGGATTCTTTGCAGGGATTGCAGGTGGCCTCTATGCTCATTTTTTTAGAGTGGCAGGACCATCCACCCTGGAACTTTTCTTCTCATTTCAAGCCATCCTGTGGACAATATTCGGAGGCATCACAACCATTTACGGACCGGTGACAGGGGTTTATATCCTTTATCCACTCATAGAGTTATTACGACTCAATCCAATGGTGGAGAAAATCCGCTTTATTCTTTTTGCCCTGTTACTGATCTTTACCCTTCTCTTTATGCCCGAGGGATTGTCCACATGGGTTCGGGACAGAATTGAGGTTAAATGTCCCAGATGTAAACTCATCAATTTGATCAACCGGCGATATTGTAGGGCATGTCGTGCGCCATTACATTTGGAAAAAAGGAAAGAGAAGGATCAAAATGGAGAGGAATGAAATGAAATCACCATATGAAGAAAGACCCTGGCTTAAATCCTATCCCCCACAGGTTCCTCCCGATATAGACATCCCCCTGAAATCGATCAGTCAAACCTTTGATGAAGCGACAGAGAAATGGAAAAATCGAACGGCCATCATCTTTTATGGAACGGAGATAAAGTATCAGGCTTTGAGGGAGAAAGTAGATCGATTTGCCACGGCCCTCTTTTCCTTAGGGATCAAGAAAGGAGATAGAGTCGCTCTGTTGCTTCTCAATTCCCCGGAATTCGTGGTCGCCTACTATGGGGCGATGAAAGTGGGGGCAACCATCACGCCTATTAGTCCGGTCTATGTCTCCAGTGAAATTAAACACCAACTTGAAGATAGCGGGGCCGAAACCATCATCTGTCAAGATATGCTCTATGGTGGAATGGAGAAAATAGGGGTGAAGCTTAGAAACGTCATTCTTACCAACATCACCGAATCGCTGTCCTCGCTAAAAAAATACATGGGGAAGAGTATACTGAGGGGCGTTTATCAAAAAATGGCTGTACCCTCTCCGGACATTGTGAAACGAGAGGGCTTCTATCAATTTCAAGAACTCATCAAGAAATACCCTCCCCATCCACCGAAAGTTGAAATCGATCCTGTGGGAGATGTGGTCATCCTTCCTTATACGAGTGGAACAACCGGGCTACCCAAGGGGGCGATGATCACCTCTTTCAATCTCCTTGCCAACGAAATACAATATCAGACTTTCTATCCCGTCTTTCAAGAAGGTATGGATGTGGTCGTCGCTTATATGCCCTTCTATCACGCTGCCGGCCAGCTGACAGCCCTTCTGGCTGGAATCCTGTGGGGGGCAACCCTGGTGATCCTTACGACGCCGGAGATCGATGACATTTTAAGTTCGATTGCCCGTTATAATGTTACCACCTTTCCCGGATCTCCAGCGATCTATGAGACGCTCAAAGATTATGAAAAAACCGATCGGGTGAACTGGAAGAAGCTAAAAATCCTTATCTCGGGGGCTGATGCCCTTCATGAATCCACGACCCAGGGATGGGGGGCTCGGACAGGAGTGAATATCCATGAAGCTTATGGGATGACCGAAACCACTTGCCTAACCCATATGGTCCCACTCGGTAAGATCAAATTGGGTTCAGTAGGGCTTCCCCTTCCTAATACGATGGCGGCCATCGTTGACCCGGAGAAGGAAGAGTTTCTTCCCGTGGGAGAATTGGGAGAAATTGTGGTCAATGGACCACAGATAACCAAAGGCTACTGGAATAAACCAGAGGCGACCAAGGAGTGTGAAGCCATCATCAATGGGATAAGGTGGTGGCGAACGGGTGATTTGGGGAAGATGGACGAAGACGGCTATTTTTACATCTATGATAGAAAACGGGATCTCATCAAGTATAAAGGGCTTCGGGTTTATGCCCGGGAGGTGGAAGAGGTGCTAAAAACTCATCCCGAGATTAAGGAGGTGGGGGTGATTGGAGTGAAGGACATCAAGGTCGGCGAGAATGTGAAGGCCTTGGTGGTTTTGGAGGCGGATGCCCGTGGGAAACTATCCGAAAAGGATATTATTGAGTATTGTCAGGGGAAAATGGCACATTACAAGATTCCCAAAATAGTGGAATTTGTGGGTGAGATCCCTAAAACGGATGTAGGGAAAGTGTCTCGTAGAGAGCTTAGGGAACAGGAGTTTTAGATGAATGCACCCTTCCTGGAGATTGAAAATCTAACTAAGGACTTTGGTGGGTTAAGGGCCATCAATCAGGTCAGCTTCCAAATCGGCAGGGAAGAAATGGTCGGGTTGATCGGCCCGAACGGGTCAGGGAAGACGACCCTAATACGCCTTATCACTGGCATCCTCAAGCCTACTTTTGGGAGGGTAAGATTTAAGGAAGAAGATATTACAGGAAGAGCGATATCAGAAATCGTCAATAAGGGAATAGCCTCAACTTTTCAGATCGTAAAACCATTTCGTCACCTGCCCGTCTCCGCCAATGTGATGGTCTCATCCCTTTGTCAACGGGCAAGGAGAACAGGAGATTGGGTCAAGACAGTGGAGCTGAGAGCGCGGGATGCACTGGAGTTCTGTGGCATTGCTGATCTTGCTCTTGAACCAGCCTCTGTTCTGTCTCATGGAGATCTAAAGCGATTGGAATTAGCAAGAGCCATCGCCACCGAACCTGAACTCCTTCTCCTCGACGAGCCCTTCGGTGGTCTTAACCCGGCCGAAACAAAGCTCATCGCCAAGTCTTTGAAGAGACTTCATAAGGGAGGCCGTTTTGGAAGGCTACATAGTGAGGGACCGGCTATGCTCATTGTAGAACATAAATTATCCGAGTTAATGGAGATTATCGATCGGGTGATTGTGATCAACTTTGGCCAGATTATCGCTATGGGCACCCCTGAAGAAGTTGTAAAAAACAAGGATGTTATCGAAGCTTATATAGGAAAGGGGATACGGCAACGTGTATCTTGAGGTCAGAGATTTAACCGTCCTTTACGATACCGCAATGGTATTAAACGAAGTGAGTTTACGAGTAGAGATCGGGGAACTGGTTAGCCTTGTCGGACCAAACGGTGCGGGGAAGAGTACCCTCCTTCGGGCTATCGCCGGGCTGGTGAAGTGGGAGAAGGATACTCTCAGAGGGACAGTGGTTGGGAAGATCACTCTTCAAGGAAGAGTGTTATTTGACGGAGAGGAGATGACACAATTACCTGCTCATGAGATAGCCAAAAGAGGGCTCATTCTCTGCCCGGAGAGGGGAAGACCTTTTCGGGAGATGACCGTTTTAGACAATTTGGAAACTGGCGCTTACCTCTGTAAAGATAAAGAGTTGGTGAGCCAAAGCCTTGAGAAGGTCTTTCGCTTATTTCCGGTTTTAAAAAAAAGAGAGACCCAGATCTCGGGGACATTGTCAGGTGGAGAACGGACGATGCTCTCGATCGGGCGGGCATTGATGTCACAAGCCAAATTCCTTTTGATTGACGAACCTTCGGTTGGACTGGCTCCCATGATAAAAGATGATTTATTTGATCGTATCCGGGATGTCCATGGATTGGGAATTACCATCCTGTTGGTTGAGCAGGACACCAGTTTCGCCTTTGATCTTGCTACAAGAAATTATGTTCTGTCTAAGGGAAAAGTGATTGCTGAGGGAACAGCGTCCGAACTCCTTTCGGATGAGCTTCTGAGAAAGAGTTATTTGGGATTATGATCGAGGGGAGGTTAAAAATGGAACGAGATGTAGTGATTGTGAGTGCGGTCAGGACACCTTTTGGCAGGTTTGGTGGGCCGATGAGAGAAATTCCTTTGGAAGAATTGGGGGCTCAGGTGATGAAGGAAGTCATGCATCGAGTTAGTCTCCCTTTTGATGTCGTTGAGGAGATCTATGTGGGGAATGCCTTGGCCATTGAGGCCTCCACACCATCTGTCGTTGGGAGGCAGATGGCCCTTAAGGCAGGGTTTCCTCATCATATCTTTTCCCTAACCTTGGATGGAGCTTGCACCTCAAGCTTGGTTGCCGCCCGGTTGGGATATCGCGCCATTCGGATAGGAGAATGTGAGACGGTTTTAGCGGTTGGAGCACAGAGTATGAGTCGAACAGGACTCGTCATTCCCCATCATGTGCGTTGGGGTACGCGGATTGGAAACATTGTGGCGAGCGATTTTTACTTTGGACTGGTCTATCCTGGGTTCAAAGCGGCATCTGCTGATACAGGGGATGTTGCCTTAGAATACGGTGAGGGCCGTGAAGAGCAGGACAAATGGGCCTACAGAAGTCAGATGCGTTATGCCCAAGCTATGAAAGAAGGGAAGTTTGATGTGGGAGGCGAGCTCATGTCCGTTGAGGTTCCACAGAAGAAGGGTCCCCCGATCGTTATAGACAAAGATGAGCAGCCCAGGCCAGATACAAATCTGGAAAAATTGGCAAAGCTTGACACTGTTTATGGAAGCCTCACCGTGACGGCAGGGAACGCCCCAGGGTTAAATGATGGGGCTTCGGCGGTATTACTGATGTCAAGAAAGAAAGCTAAAGAGTTAGGGTTGGAGATTTTTGGGAAGATCTTAGCCTGTGGAGGTTACTGCAGCAAACCAAGAGAGATGGCTGCATCCCCCGGATTTGTTATTCAGTACCTTTTAGACAGAGCGAAGATGACCATTGATGAGATGGATCTGATTGAGATTAACGAAGCCTTTGCGGCAATGGCCTTAATTGGTACCCGAATTCTCGCAGAGGGAAACGAAAAAAAAATGGAATCCCTTCGAGAAAAAACCAATGTCAATGGTGGTGCGGTGGCCATCGGGCATCCTGTGGGAGCTTCGGGCTGTAGACTCTTAATGACAATCCTAAGGGAGTTGAAACGAAGGGGAGGAGGAAGAGGGGTGGTATCGCTTTGTGGTGGATTAGGTCTGTCAGAAGCGATGATTGTGGAAGTTTAAACACATAGGAGGAAGAATGGGAAAGTATATCCGACTGAAAGAAGAAAATAGGATTGGGACGATTACGATCGATAATCCTCCGGCAAATTCCCTTTCCAGCGAAGTCCTTTCAGAGCTGGAGAGGGCCTTGGATGAGCTTTCGTCGAACACATCCGTCAGGGTGCTCATGATCACAGGAAGTGGCGAAAAAATATTTGTCTCCGGAGCCAACATCAAGGAATTAGCGGACTTAAACAAAGTCAGTGCGATTCGGTTGGTATCTCGTGTGAAAGAGGTCTTTTCCAAGATATGGCTTTCTCCGAAGCCGGTTTTTTGCGCCATGAATGGGCATGCTTTGGGGGGAGGATTGGAACTAGCCCTCCATTGTGATTTTAGACTTGCTACGGAGGAGGCAAGATTTGGTCAGCCTGAGATCAACCTGGCAGTACTGCCTGGCGCCGGGGGAACTCAGCTTCTTCCACGCCTGATCGGTCTGTCGAAAGCGAGGTGGCTTCTTCTCAGTGGGGAGACTCTCTCCGCTAAAGAGGCTCTTGCTTGCGGTCTGGTCGATTGCGTTGTTAAGGCCGAATCTCTTCTGGAGGCCACCAAAGAGATGGCTCATCAGATTGCTGAAAAATCCCCGTTGGCCATAGAAGCTATTAAAAAGATGCTGAGGTTCGTACAGAGTCCGGGGTTAGAAGAGGCGATGAAAAAAGAGACCGAGATGTTTGGAGAGCTTTGTGGCACGGAGGACAAAAAGGAGGGGGTTCTTGCCTTTTTGGAGAAGAGAAAAGCGCACTTTCAAGGAAAGTAAGAGAGGGAAGGGGAAAGGACTTAGATGAACTTTGAGCTAACAGAAAAACAGATGGGGATCAAAAAAAAGGCTCGGGAGTTTGCTGAAGCAGAATTTCCGGCGGTTGCGAGGAAATGTGACCGGGACGAAGAATTCCCGATGGATATCTGGAAAAAGGCCTGCCGTCGGGGATTGATCGGGATATTCATCGAAGAAAAGTATGGAGGGGGAGGATGTGGTTGGATAGAGACCGCCATTGTCATGGAGGAATTTTGGCGGGTTGATCCGGGTTGCGGAAACATTTTGTTGACCGTCTTCGGTGCTGAAGTTCTCCAACAGTTTGCAACAGAAGAACAGAGGAATCAGTATCTTAAACCTATCCCTACCGGGGATGCGATCATGGGGGCAGCAATCACCGAACCCGATGCGGGAAGTGATATCTTTTTGGTCTCAACGTCGGCAACGAAACAGGGAAACGAGTACGTCATCAATGGCAGTAAGATGTTTATTACCAATGGCGTGATGGCGAACTATCTCATCGTTTACTGCTGCAACAATCCAGATGCGAAGAGGACGGATAAAAAATTTAGTTTCTTTATTATTGAAAGGGATCGGAAAGGCTTTCAGGCTACCAAGCTAAAGGGGAAGATGGGGATACGGGCCTCAGAGACAACCCAGTTGTCCTTCATTGATGTGAGGGTTCCATCTGAAAATCTGGTCGGGAAAATTGAAAACGAGGGGTTTAAACAGGTGATGTACCTCTTCAATATTAACCGAGTTATTGCTGGGGCGCAAGGCATAGGAGTCGCTCAGGGGGCCTTTGAAAAAGCCTTGGCTCATGTCCAGAAGCGGGAGCAATTTGGAAGTAAGCTGAGCTCTTTCCAGGTGACCCAATTTAAGTTGGCAGATATGGCCATCAGGATCGAAGTGGGCAGGAATATGGTTTATAAAGCCTGTTGGCATCTGGATAACAGGGAGATCAACCCTTATTACATCTCCATCGCAAAGGCTTTCGCTGGGGAAGTGGCCACCTACGTTACGAATGAAGCTGTACAACTTCACGGGGGTTATGGATGTCTCAACGAATATGATGTGGAGAGGTTTTATAGGGATGCCAAGATCGTGGAGATCTATGAGGGATCCAAAGAGATGGAAAAGATCACTATTGCCAGAGAGCTTATTGGGAGGAAATGATACAGGGGAGGCATTTATCTTTTGAGAAATTTTCAAAGAGGAGAAGTTTGAGAGAATAAACTAAGGGGGGCAGGCTAGTGTATGATGTCGTTGTGATTGGGTCTGGGATGGGTGGACTGAGCGTTGCCGCCTTGTTAGCTCAGTCTGGTTTCAAAATATTATTGACAGAAAAGTATGAGCGCTTGGGAGGCAATTTCTCTACCATCGAATATAAAGGCTTCAAACTTCCCACAGGGGCTGTAGACATTGAGCTTGAAGGGCCCGTGGAAAAAGTTTTTCGATCAACAGGAGCCGACTTTACCATTTCCCCCGTACCTGCTCACTATTATTGGATTCGTGGTCATTACTATAAGTTACCAGAACAAGGGGGGCTGAAGGCACTCCTTGATATGCTTAACAAGACCAAAGCAGAGCGCATCAAGCTAGTAGGCAGGCTGGCAAAGGAAATCGCGACTGAGAAAATAGCTGGAGCCTTTAAACGTGCCATCAAAGGAGAAGAGAAGGTTGAAATGTCCTTTAGGGACTGGCTCTTGCAATATACCGATGATGAATATGTTTTGGGGATATTTCGGTCTATCATCTTTTCTTTGTTTAGTGTTAATGAGTCAGAGATGCCCGCCTCCACATTTTTTCGCTTCATGAGTAGAGAAGTGGGGCATGGATTTCGTTCCTATGGGCATGCTCCCCATGGGAACATCGCTTTGATGAACTCCTTAGCAGATGTGATAAAAGGTAACCATGGTGAAGTCTGGACGAATGCTGAGACAAAAAAGATTGTGATAAAGAATGGAAAGGTGAGAAGTGTGGTCATCAGCAAAGATGGTCGCGAAGTCGACATAGCGACTAAGATCGTGATCTCAGACATTGGGCCCCAAAAAACAGTAGAAATTGCGGGGAAAAATAACATTGACCCTACCTATGTGAAAAGGGTGGAAGATTTAAAACCCTGTCCCATTATCACCTTTCTGATCGCCAGCGATCAACCCCTTGTTGACATAAAGGGAACAATTGGTATTGTAGGGTTCCGTAATCTTTACTGTATTGATCCCATGAGCAATACCTGTCCTGAAGTAGCCCCACCGGGAAAACATCTCTTAGTTACGTTTGGTAATCCCCCATCTTCTCTATATCCAATGAATGCTCGGATGGAGATTGAAAAGTATCTTCAGGATCTAGAGGAGATCTTCCCTAATTTTCAGAATCGAGCTGAAATCCTAAGGATCGATACTCGCAATATTGATGATGAGTGGCCTGCCTATCACGTTTTCCCGGGTCAAGAGCTATCTACTAAGACACCGATTGAGAATCTCTATATGGTCGGAGATGGGGTGAAACGCCCGGGTTTGATGGGACTCCCGGGCTGTGCTCAGACAGGACTCGATGTTGCCGAACTTGTAAAAGGGGAGATAAAACTACACTGAAATAAATTCCATGATAAGGATAAGGAGGAGTATAGAATGGTAGGAATCGTTTCCTACGGCGCTCACATTCCTATATATAGGCTGACTAGAGAGGAAATTGGGAGAGTATGGGGTACCGGTGGGGGCAAAGAAGAAAAAGCAGTAGCTAATTGTGATGAAGATAGCCTAACCATGGGAGTCGAAGCGGCTGTAGACTGTTTGCAAGGGGTTGATCGTAAGAGTGTTGATGGTTTGTATTTCGCCTCCACAACACCGCCTTACAAGGAAAAACAATCAGCAAGTATTATCCGAGCCGCTCTTGATCTTAACCCAAATATCACCACTGCAGATTTTACAGATTCCTTGAGGGCAGGGACCAGCGCCCTCAGAGCGGCAATAGATGCAGTGAAGGCTGGTTCAGCTGAGAAGGTCCTTGTGGTTTCGGCTGATTGTCGATTGCCGGCCCCAAACTCAGAATTTGAGAACCTCTTCGGCGATGGTGCAGCTGCCTTCCTTATTGGAAGTTCAGAAGTGGCCCTGAATGTAGAAGGGAGCTATACCACCTCGAGTGAATTCATCGATGTATGGAGAGGGCAAGGTGATCCGTACCCTCGAACTTGGGAAGATCGGTTTGTATCGACCCACGGTTATTTAGAGGTTATGCAAAAAGCCACCCTAACTATCATGAAGAAATACAATCTTTCACCTAAGGATTTCGTCAGGGCTGTTTTTCCTAGTCCGGATGCCAGAAGTCACAACACCATGGCTCGGAAGCTTGGATTTGATTATCAGAATCAGGTTCAAGATCCGATGTTCAATAAGATGGGTAATACAGGAACTGCTTTTGGTTTGATGATACTTGCAGCAACGATTGAAGAAGCAAAGACAGGAGAAAAAATTCTCTTCTCTAATTACGGAGATGGATGTGACTGTTATATTTTCCAAGTAACTGATTATGTCGAAAAGCTCATGGGGAGACGAGGCGTTAAGAAAAATCTGTCTTCCAAGATGTATCTTTCCAATTATGGAAAATACTTGCGCTTCAGAAACTTGATGGAATGGGAGCCGGATAGGCGTCCGTCAGAGTATTCGTCATTAACAACTCTCTGGAGAGATCGAAAGCAAATCTTAGCCCTGATCGGTCATAAATGCAAAAGCTGTGGGAAGGTCCAGATTGATTTTCCTATTCAGAGGGTGTGTGCATGGTGTCAGTCAAAGGATCAATTTGATGAAGTTAGGCTTTCTGACAAAAAAGGAGTATTGTTCAGCTTCAGTATGGATGAGCGAACCCGAGATCTGGACCTCCCCTGCGTAACCGCTATCGTGGATATCGGAGAAGGAGCAAGGTTTCTTACAGTAATGACAGATCGCGATCCACAAACCCTCAAGGTTGGAATGCCTGTAGAATTCACATTTAGGAAAATTCACGATGGTCAGGGGCTCTGTAATTATTTTTGGAAGTGCAGACCCGTAAGGGATTAATATTGGAGAAATAGACAATGGAAAGTATCAAAGATAAGATTGCCATTATCGGAATGGGTTGTAGTGTTTTTGGAGAACATTGGGATAAAAGCGTTGATGATTTAATTATCGAAGCCAGTTTTGAGGCCTTTCAGGATGCTGGGATCGAACCAAATGATATCCAGGCTGTGTACGCAGGAACCGTCACCGGCTATACTGGCACTGCGGTAACAAGGGCTCTTAAGCTCCAATACCTTCCCGTTACCAGAGTGGAAAATGAATGTGGAACAGGTGTGGATGTGATCAGAAATGCTGCCTTTGCCTTAGCTGCCAAGGCCTATGATCTTGTCCTGGTCGTGGCTTATGAAAAGCTAAAGGATTACGGTTATGCCGGCCTCCCAATCGAAGTGACAAGGATTCCAGTTATTCATCCGGTATACGAAAAAACCAATACGGCACCGGGCAACTTTGCTCTTGCAGCAACGAGATACTTTGAGCGCTATGGCCTGAGTAAAGAAGAGGGAAAGTTAACCCTGGCCAAGATTTCTGTCAAAAGCCATCACAATGGAGCGCGTAATCCGAGGGCTCATCTAAGAAGAGAAATCACGGTAGAGGAAGTGATGAAAGCTCCCATGATCGCTTGGCCTTTGGGTCTGTATGACTGTTGCGGGGTGACCGATGGCGCGGCTGCTGCCATTTTGTGCCGCACAGAAGATGCCAAACACTTCAGGGATGATTATGTGACCATCAAAGGGATGGGCAATTCAGCCGGTGCTGCTCAAGGGGCCATGATGGATGATTATGATTACACCCACTGGGAAGAAACAGAGCAGGCGGCAAAACAGGCCTACGAACAAGCAGGCATAAAAAATCCTCGTGAGGAGCTTGATTTGGCCGAGATCCACGATTGTTTTTCAATCGCTGAGCTCGTTGCTATTGAATCACTTGGATTCTGCGAGAAGGGATGCGCCAAAGAGGATATCGATGCAGGCACCTTTACTCAGGAGGGGATATTACCCATTAACATCAGTGGGGGATTGAAATCATTTGGGCACCCGATCGGCGCAAGCGGATGCAGGATGGTCTATGAGATCTATAAGCAGATTCAGGGAAAGGCAGAGGATCCTTCTAGACAGCTAAAGAATCCCAGACTGGGGCTAGCTCATTGCCAAGGAGGCCAACCCGGAAAGTTTATGTGTAGCGTGATCATTGTGGGGACCCCATAAAGAAAAGGGTATGTTTAAGAAAATAATTTTTGAAAAAGAAAATGGAATTGCAGTGATTCGGCTCAATCGCCCTGAATTGATGAATGCATTTGATATCGAAACCCAGGAGGAGCTGGCCAAGGCGATTAATGATGTTCGGTCTGATGAGAATGCAAAGGTTCTAATTATTACAGGAACTGGAAGAGCTTTCTGTGCTGGTATTGACATCACAGCCCTTGAAGGAATGAATGCGAATCAAGGCAGAGAATTCCTAAAAAAGGTCCATCAAATGATATTGAATCTAGTCAGCATGGAGAAACCAGTCATTGCGGCAGTGAATGGCTATGCCTTGGGGGGTGGTTGTAACCTTGCCTTGGCTTCAGATATTATTATTGCTTCAGAAAATGCGAAATTTTCTCAGGGTTTCGTCAAGATTGGATTAGTTTCAGATATGGGAGGAATGTACTTTCTGCCAAGGCTAATTGGTTTGGCCAAGGCGAAAGAGTTAATGTATATTGGAGAAACCTTCGATGCAAAAGAAGCTGAAAGAATTGGAATGATAAATAGAGTAGTTCCTGAAGAGGATTTGGAAAGGGTTGCAAAAGAATTAGCAAAGCAAATGGCCACGGGGCCATTAAAACCAATTGGATTGATGAAAACGATTTTAAATAAATCTACTTATCTCGATTTCCCCTCTCTGCTGGAGTTAGAATTTGAAGCTCAGGAAATATGTTCTCAGACGGAGGATCACAAAAAGCGCATTCAGGCTTTCTTGGAAAGAAAGAAAAAAGATTAGGAAGGAAATCTGTGGCATGGGTCCCTACCATAAAGCCTAAAAGCCCATTTGTATGAATTGAATCCGATAGAAAGATCGTCTTGAACAAATTCGCTTCATTTGAGAGAAGGAGGGATTTATGGATTTCGAACTTAGCAATCGGCAAAAACAAATCCGTTTAGCTGTCCGGGAGTTCGCCGAAGGCGAATTGATGCCAATTGCCAAAGAGTGTGAAATCAAAGAGGACTTCCCGAGAGAGATCATCAAAAAAGCTGCTGAATTGGGTTTCATTGGTGTCTTTATCAAGAAGGAATATGGCGGCCTCGGATTAGGTTCTCTTGAACATGCCATCATCATGGAGGAGTTCTGGAGAGTTGATCCTGGGCTTGGCCAGGTTCTAGGTTCTACAGTATTCGGATCTGAGGAATTACAGCTCTTTGGTTCGGAGGAACAAAAGAAGAAGTTCCTTCCCCGGTTGGTCAAGGGGGATTGGCTCATGGGCTTCTCGATCACTGAGCCAGAGGCTGGAAGTGACACCTCCTCGGCCGTTACAAGGGCAGAAAGAGTGGGGGATGAGTATGTCGTCAATGGCAATAAAGTGATGATTACCAATGGCTCCATCGCCAATTTCCTCTTGTCTTTTTGTCTAACAAATCCTGAGGCAAATTCGAGATCGAAGCGACACAGCATCCTTCTCGTTGAGACCGACCGGCCGGGATATAGAGCCGACAAGATCTACGGGAAGATGGGCATCCGGGCTTCTGATACGGCCAATGTCTATTACAATAGTGTACGGGTGCCAAAGGAAAATCTTGTTGGAACGGAAGGGAATGGATTTATCCAACTGATGAAATTTTTTGATTATTCTAGAGCCCATGTGGCTGCTCATGGGGTCGGTCTTGCACAGGGTGCAATGGAGCAAGCAATCAATTATGCTAAAAAGAGGAAACAGTTTGGCCAGACTCTGGCATCCTTTCAGATTACCCAGTTCAAGATTGCAGAGATGGCAACGATGATAGAGACAAGCAGGGGGCTTGTGCACAAGGCCTGCTGGAATCTTGATCGAGGAAACACTGATACACAAATTGTTGCCATGGCAAAATGGTGGGCCTGTCAGGTGGCTGTCAAGGTTGTGGACGAAGCTTTGCAACTCCATGGAGGGTACGGTTATTTAAACGATTATGATATAGAGCGTTTTTATAGAGCAGCTAAAGTCCTTGAAATTTATGAAGGTGCGAAGGAAATTGAAAAAATGATTATTGGTCGCCATCTTCTTGGAAAAGCTTAAGGGATGGTGACCGATGAAGGATGTTGAACAACAAAGAAAAAGCTGGAGATGGAAGGCCAAAGAAGTAGCTAAGAATGTTGTTGCGCCGCGAGCCACAGAAATCGATATCAAAGGTGAATTCCCCCAGGATATTGCGGAAGCTTTTTTCCAGAATGGCATCTTGAACCTTCTCATTCCCAAGGAATATGGTGGGGGAGGTGCGGATATTACTTCTTACTGCATTGTTATAGAAGAGATTGCTTATTACTGTGTTACCTCTTCCCTTTTAATTGTGGTCCAAGCTGTTGGGTCAATGCCTATTGTTTTGGGGGGAAGACCAGATCTGAAAGATCATTTTCTCAGAAAGATGACAAATGAATATTCCTTAATTTCCTTTTGCCTCACGGAGCCTGATGCTGGCTCAGACTCTGCGTCGATCCGGACGAAGGCACTACTTCAAGACGGTCAATATCTCATCGATGGAAGGAAGTGTTTTATTTCAAACGGTGGCGTATCTGACCTCTATACGGTTTTTGCCATTTCAGGGCCTACAAAGGGAATCAAAGGGATTTCAGCCTTTGTTGTGGAAAGAAGGAGTTCAGGCCTTTCTATTGGGAAAACGGAAGATAAAATGGGAATTCGAGGATCCAACACCACCGAAGTCATCTTTGAGGATATGAAGGTTCCTGAGGAACAAAGAATTGGTGTGGAGGGAGAAGGATGGTGGTTGGCGATGAGAACCCTTAATCGTTCCAGGCCTGGCATCGGCGCTCAAGCAGTCGGATTATCCCAGGGAGCATTAGATTATGTCGTTCAGTTTGGTCAGGAGAAGAATTGGTTTCAAAAGGAAACAGGGATTCACTTCATGTTGGCGGATATGGCTATAGAGATCGAGGCTGCGAGGGCTTTAGTCTATAAGGCGGCGTCCATAATTGATGAGAAGGTAAAAGGTGTATCGGTGGAAAAGTTTTCAGCCATGTCAAAATACTTTGCTGCGGATGTGGCCATGAAGGTAACGACTGAAGCGGTCCAGATCATGCAGTGGCATGGTCTCATTCGGGATCATCCTGTTGAACGAATGATGGGAGACGCAAAGATCATTCAGATTTATGAAGGAACGAATCAAATTCAGAGGATGGTGGTGGCACACACACTACTTAAGTGAAAGTGGATACAGAATTAGGCCGAAATATGGACGAGACTTTAAAGAAACACGTTCTGGATTTTTTTATGGCGCCTCGTTCTGTGGCTATTGTTGGAGCAAGCCGCAAAACAGGTGAAGAAAGCTTTAACGTCATCGAAAACATGAAGAAGTTTGGTTATAAAGGACGGATATATCCTGTAAATCCTTCGGCCAAGAAAATTATGGGAATGAAGAGCTATAAAGATATAAGAGAAATAGGTAAGCCCGTCGACATAGCAATAATTTCAACTCCAAGGGAACATATTCCTCGAATTGTAGAGGATTCCGCTCATCTCGGGATAAAGGGAGTTATTGTCATACCTCAAGGATTTGCCGATGCAGATGAGGAGGGAAAGGTTCTTCAGGGGAGACTGACCAGGATTGCTTGTGAAAAAGGTATTAGGATATTGGGACCGAATACACTCGGAGTCATTAATGCCTTTTCAGGCTTCACTTCCTCATTCATCCTTCTACCAAAAGAGAAGGCGCCAGTAGGTGTAATTTGCCAATCAGGTATCTTCTTTGTAGGTTCATCTCTATTTACTGGCATGATGGGAAAAGGGATCGATCTTGGAAACAGTTGTGATATCGACTTTGCTGATGCCATAGAATATTTTGGGGAAGATAAGCAGATCGAAGTGATCTTTGCACATATAGAGGGTATGAGAGCGGGAAGGAGGTTCTTCGAGGTGGCCAAAAGGGTCGCATATCGTAAACCAATCATCGCTCTAAAAACAGCTCAGAGTCAACAAGGAGCGACCGCAGCTCAGAGCCATAGTGGCTCGTTGGTGGGCGATCATGAGGTTTTTGAAGCTTCCTTCAAGCAGGCAGGGGTTATTTCGGCTCATGACCCTGAGGAGGTTCTTGATTACACTAAGGCGTTCCTTAATCTTCCCCTGATGAAGGGAAACAGAGTAGGGGTCATCACATTTTCTGGGGCTGCAGGAATCATCTTGATCGATGCCTTCCAAAAATATGGTCTTGTACTGGCTGAACTTTCACCCCGTACTACCCGAAGCATTAAAACACTCTCTCCAAGGTGGATGTCTATTCAGAACCCTCTCGATATCTGGCCGGCCTTGATGAAACATGGATTGGCTAATGTCTATAGTATTGCATTAAGCGAAGTCCTCAAAGACCCTGGAGTGGATGGAGTGATCTGCACGGCCGTAGCTCCGGGACTTCCTGAACAGGCCTATCTTGATGTTACAAAAGTAATAAAAGAGAAAGCAAATTCTTTTCCAAAGAAACCTATAGTTGTATGGCTTTATGGAGGAAACTTTTGTCGGGTCATGAAAAAACTCGAAGAAGGAGGGAAAGTTGCCTGCTATCCGACCCTTCCGAGGGCAGCTCGAGTTCTATCCACTCTTCACCGGCGTTATCAATTTCTAAAACAGACCCTTTCTTACCCTCCAAGATTTCCAATAAAAGGAGGTAAAAGAAATATACAAAAAAAGGTCATAGGGATTCGGAATAATAAAATTGATGAAAAGACCGCCTATGCTCTACTGGAAGGCTATGGAATTCCGGTTGTAAAGTCTCGGTATTGTCAGGAGTTTTCAGAGGTCATGAAGGCTGCCGAGGAGATAGGGTATCCAGTAGTTCTCAAGATATCCTCCCCTCAAATAACTCATAAAACAGAGGTTGGAGGAGTAGCCCTTGATTTAAAGGGACCAACGGATTTAAAGGAAGCATATGATTCTTTGCTGGTGAGTATGAAAAAAAAAGTGTGTCAAGCCAAATTGGATGGGTTTATAGTTCAGGAGATGGTTCTTAGGGGGAAGGAAGTCATTTTGGGAGGGAGAAGGGATCAACAATTTGGTCCTATCCTCATTTTTGGAGCAGGAGGAATATATACGGAAGTTTGGAAGGACATCTCTTATGGTATAGCCCCTTTGAGCAGTCAGGATGCTAGAAGGATGATCCAAGAGACGAGATATTCCCAAATTTTGGGAGGGATTAGAGGGGAGAAAGGCTGTGATATAAATCTCCTGACGGACTGCCTTCTACGCCTCTCCCTGCTCATGCTGGATATGGAAGAAATCCAAGAAATTGATATCAATCCATTTGTAATCTTTTCCAAAGGTGGTTTAGCTGTGGATATAAGGATAATAGCTAAAAACTTAAAAGTTAAAGGAGGTTAAAAGTTTTTTTAAAATACTTGTAAGGAAATAAATTTATTGAACCTCCTAAATTCCAAGTCAGAAAGGAGAGCTTATGGAAATTAGAGTGATTGGCGTACTGGGCGCAGGTTCTATGGGGAATGGTATTGCACAAGTTGCGGCGCAGACAGGATACGAAGTGGTGATGAGAGATGTCGAGGATCGTTTTGTTGAAAGTGGTCTTAGGGCCATCGAAAAATTTCTGGTGAAGAGCGTAGAAAAGGGAAAGATGACCGAAGATCAAAAAAGAGATGTTTTGGGCAGAATTAAAGGAACTACAAGGATGGAAGACCTTGGCGGCGCAGACCTGATTATTGAAGCCGTGTTTGAAGACCTGGAGTTGAAAAAGAACGTCTTTAAACAACTGGATGAATTGACGCGATCACATGTCATCCTAACTACCAATACCTCCTCCATGTCGGTTACAGAAATTGCCATGTCTACCAAACGGCCTGAAAAAGTAGCAGGGATGCACTTCTTCAACCCGGCCCCTCTCATGAGATTGGTTGAAGTGATCCGGGGATATGATACAAGCGATGAAACGATTCGCATCGTCATGGAGATCGCCAGAAAGATGGGAAAGGAACCCGTGGAGGTGAAAAAGGATACCCCCGGGTTTATCGTCAACCGCCTTATGATCCCTCACATGATCGAAGCAATCAAGATGGTTGAGGAAGGAGTGGCAAGCATCGAAGATATTGACAAGGCGGTCAAGATGGGTTTGAACTACCCTATGGGGCCGTTTGAGTTGATGGACCTGTCCGGTATCGATATCGCCCTCCATGTTACAGAATATCTTTATAAAGAGTTGAACAAAGAGGGTAAGTGGTGTGCCCCCACTCTTTTGCGGTCAATGATTCGGGCTGGAAAATTAGGCAGAAAGACGAAGGCAGGATGGTATAAATATTAACTTCCTTTCGTTTCTTTAGCTCTTCAAAGTTAGATTTTGTTAATTTTTTCCTGTTGATATATTGAATAGGTTGAATAATATTCCCCAAAATGGAGGGAATTTTAATTTTTACATAATTGTACTTATCGTTCGATATATTTACTTAATTTTGATGATTAAGCCATTAGGTTTTTTTAGAAGAAGTGCATGAAAAGGAGAAAGATAATGGTTGGAATAGCATCCTTTGGAACATATATTCCAAAGTGGAGGATTGGCTGAAATCTATTGACCAAAGGTATGCTCAGTGGGAGGTCCATGATAGCTGAGTGATGAGGGGGAACTAAAATTAACGACAACCCGTGCCAAATGGCCTCCAGATTGCCCACTACGGATATGTTATGGAGAATTGCAAGATTGTAATGGAGGAAGGTGCTGCCAATCTGGAAAAGAATCCGGATGTCACGGAATGTTATCTGGGCATGGCATTCTCAAATGCGCTCAAATCGTATGAAGACGTTAAGGTGTACAAACAGCACAAACGCTGGCCATAAGGAGGTTAAGATGATTGCTACAAGAGAACAAAGTTATTTTGACGCAAAGGAAAATATGCCACTGGAGAGAAGGGAGAGTTATTATAAGCAAAGTTTGGCGAAGATGGTTCGTCTGGGATATGAGAAATCGAGCCGGGTGAAAAATATTCTTGACGAACGAAACATTGATCCCCGGAAGATAAGGTCCGTTAAAGATTTAGAGAAACTGCCTATCATCTCAAGGGAACAACTGGTGAAGATCGAAATCGAAGAACCTCCCTTCGGCGGACTTTGTGGCAAGGATGTTAAAATTGATAGGATTTTTACATCACCGGGTCCGGTTTACGAACCGCATCTTTCAGAAAAAGAGCCGATCTGGGCGAGAGGCTATTACGCAGCAGGTTTTCGAAAGGGGGATGTGGTCCTCAATACCTTTACTTATCACATGGTGGCTGCAGGCTTGACTTTCCATGGCGGTTTGAGAAAAGTAGGGGCGACGGTCATTCCTTCAGGGGCATCCAGCACAGAAAATCAGGTTCAACTCATTCGTGACTTGGGCGCCACAGGATACACAGGGACTCCAAGTTTTTTGATTGCAATCATCAAGAAGGCTGAGGAAATGGGCTATGATTTCAGGAATCATTTTAAAATAAAACGAGCGAGTTTTGTCGCAGAACCTCTCCAACCTTCTCTGAGAGAAAAATTTGAGCATGAATATGGGATTGATACCTATCAGATGTACGGAGCCACAGAGGTGGGCGATATTGCTTATGAATGCGAGGCAAAAAATGGCTGGCATATTTGTGAAGAAGTTGTCGTCGAGATTGTAGACCCCTCCACAGGGAAACAGGTAACACAGGGAGCGCTGGGGGAAGTAGTGGTAACAAGGCTGAACAATATTTTCTTCCTTTTCAGGTTCGGAACAGGAGATCTCTCAAAATTGATCGAAGAGCGTTGTCCTTGCGGGAGAACCTCTTTCCGTCTTGCTGGCATATCGGGAAGGGTTGGCGAAGCTACCAAAGTGAGAGGAATGTTTATTGCACCTAGTCAATTAAAACTTGTTTCATCCAGGTTTGGGGATCTTAGACTTCAGGCCCTTGTAGATAGGGAAGGGTTTAAAGATTTTCTGACTATTAGGGTGGAGGCTGAGCGGGAAGGGCCTCATCGGGCTAAACTTGAGCAAGAATTTGAAAACGTTTTTCATGAAATATGCACCGTAAAGATAGATAAAATTGAGTTTATTGAAAAAGGAACTCTCAATGAAAAAGAGGGCCTTATTGTTGATCGGCGAAGTTGGGAATAGTATTTTTTGTTAAACTTTTTGAAGAAAAATTCGGAAAATGTCCAATTCAAAGGAACAAAGGAGATACAGAAGTTATTGATTGGTCGTCGTATTCTGGGGCTGACATAGAAAATATAAGTTTACTGTCTTTTGGGTTAGGGCAATGACGCCTGTTTCGTTAATGGGATAGGGCCTTAGAGATTATGTTCTTGACCATAACCTTTAGTCTATAACTAAACTGGCTTCCTCGCCCATCCACTTTGAACCAGAGCTCATGAAACAAAACATCGGTGTCTATATCTGTCACTGTGGCACCAATATAGCTGCTACGGTTGATTGTAATGAACTTGCCCGTTTTTCCAGCACGCTTCCCGGAGTAAAGGTAGTCCGGGACTACCGTTATCTTTGTTCTGATCCTGGACAGGATTTAATCAAAAAGGATATCCGTGAACTCTCCATCGATAGGGTGGTGGTAGCTGCCTGTTCCCCTCGAATGCATGAGATGACTTTTCGAAATGCCATCTCTTCAGAAGGCCTCAATCCCTATTTCCTCAATATTGTAAATATCCGTGAACAGTGTTCCTGGGTTCATAAGGATAAAGAGAGGGCGACAGAAAAAGCGAAACATATTGTTCAGGCAGGAGTCGCCAGGGTCTCTCTCCATGAGGCTCTGGAGGCAAGAAGAGTCAGGATCAAGCCCTCTGCGTTGGTCGTTGGAGCGGGCATTGCTGGGATTCAGGCTGCTTTGACCATGGCGAACGATGGCATGAAGATCTTCCTCGTTGAAAGGG
>Ga0315282_10003550_pt1 | contig 27946 bp, 34 predicted proteins | sample YL17G07_20_MG_FD_203693 | JGI IMG/M metagenome (GOLD analysis project Ga0315282, IMG submission 203693) | Sediment microbial communities from Yellowstone Lake, YNP, Wyoming, USA - YL17G07_20 | ecosystem: Environmental > Aquatic > Freshwater > Lake > Sediment | place: USA: Wyoming | collected...
CTCCGTGAGGGTTCGACTCCCTCCCCCGGCACCACGCAGAAGGCAACTTCTCACTGAAGTATGTACTGAAAATGAAAGAAGAAAACAAGAGGAAAAGAGGAGTGAGTATTTTTATAGGCTCGTGATGAAGCAAAAAGACGAAAGACAGAAATGATCTACACAGAGAAAATAAAAGAGGCTTTACTGGCTAGAAGATAAATCTTCCGCTTCTGATACTACACAAACTTTGGAAGGACGATCCATCTTTGATACAAGCTAATGAAAAGTTTTCATTGCTTTAATCTATATATACGTGGATTTTTCACTTAATAAGTGTATAATAAAATAGATAGAAATGGAGGCGAATAATGAATATTAACGTAGGACTTATAGGTTATAAATTTATGGGGAAAGCTCATAGCCATGCATATCTAGATATGCCTAAATTTTTTAAGCCAAAGGGGACCCCTATAATGAAAGTTCTATGTGGAAGAAATGAGGCTGGAGTTAGGGAAGTTGCTGATACATTTGGATGGCAGGAGGTAGAGACTTCTTGGGAGAAACTCATCGAGAGAAAAGATATTGACCTGATTGATATTGCCGCTCCTCCTAATGTTCATAGAGAGATTGCTATATCTGCAGCAAAGGCAGGCAAACATATCTTTTGTGAGAAGCCATTGGCTATGAATGTAAAGGAAGCAAGAGAGATGTTAAAGGTAGTAGAAGACGCTGGTATAAAGCATATGATAGGATTTAACTATAGGAGAGTACCTGCTGTATCATTAGCCAAGAAACTTATTGAGGAAGGCGCAATAGGGAAGATATACCATTTCCGGGCTGTATATCTTCAAGACCGGCTAGTTGACCCTAACTTTCCTCTTGTTTGGAGATTACAAAAAGAAATAGCAGGTTCTGGATCTCTTGGGGATTTGGGATCTCACTTGATAGATATTGCCAGATATTTGGTTGGAGAGTTTACTGAAGTTATTGGTATGAATGAGACTTTTATAAAAGAGAGACCTCTAGTCAAGTCGATGACTGGATTAAGCGCTAAGGCCGGTGGAGGAACGGGTAAAGTTACGGTAGATGATGCGACTTCATTCCTTGCCAGGTTTGAAAATGGTGCATTGGGAAGCTTCGAGGCTACTAAGTTTGCCCCAGGGAGAAAAAATTATAATTCCTTTGAGATTAATGGTAGCAAAGGTTCAATAGTTTTTAATCTTGAAAGGATGAATGAATTACAATTTTATTCTCGTAAGGATTCACAAGAAACAAGTGGGTTTAGAACAATCATAGTAACTGAACCTATACATCCGTATCTAAGTGCATGGTGGCCTCCTGGACATATTATAGGATACGAGCATACTTTTATCCATGAAGTATATGATCTATGTGAAGCTATAGCAAACGATACTTCCGTAACTCCTAACTTTTGTGATGGAGTAAAGTGTCAGGAAGTCTTAGAGGCAGTGGAACTCTCTATTGAAGAAAGACGCTGGGTGAAACCATCTGAACTTTAAAAACCAGGCGCTATAGTAGGGAAAGCTTTCAGAGAAAAATTTAGAGATGTAAGTTGATTTATAATGTTATAAGCAATACCAAATTCACAGCAATATAAATCTTTTTGGATCTTAATAACATTTTGTATCTGCCCGCTCTCGATGGCATTTTATCACTTTTTATATAGATTGAAATTCTGCCACAAACTGTTGTACTCAACTAACAAGATACGAAGAAAATTTCATAAATCTTCCTGACGTTAGCAAAATAATATTTCTGGACGAATTACACATTAATTAACTATAATAAAAGGCCGCATTTCTCAAGAATCAGATTTCGTTTGGCTACTCTTTGAGCGAGTATTCTAGTAATCCATATAATAAGCATCACATATAAAATTGAATTATTGTTTCTCTCTGTTACGGGTCGCAAAATTACGCGCCGCAATATCAAATATAACAGCAGCTACAAGCACAAGGGCTTTGACAATGTACTGAAAGGAAATATCAACGCCCATAAGGTTCATACCACTCGTTAGTGACATCATAACAAACGCACCAATTATCGATCCTGTAACCTTACCAACGCCACCATACGGGGACACTCCACCAACAAAAGCTGCAGCAATTGCATCCAACTCAAAGAGGGTTCCTGCAGTTGTCGTAGCAGATTTGAAACGAGACGCATACAATATACCTGACAATGCAGCTAGCAAGCCCATTGAAGCGAAAACTATATAAGTGATTTTCTTTATACTGATACCACTCAATTCAGCAGCTTCCGGATTCCCTCCAACAGCATATATATGCCTGCCCAGTACAGTTCGAGACATAATAAAATTATAAACTAAAACAACAACCAATACTATCACTGCAGTCCATGATAGGCCTTGATATCCTGCAAATACCCAAGTGATGACTCCAATTAAGACTGAAACAAATATCAGTTCAATGACAAACAAGTGCATTGGTATTACTTTGAAATTATGAGCCAGTGTTTTCTTACGGTTGTTTATTGCATTTATTATGAAAAATATGATGCCTATTAACCCAATGATAAGAGTCAGTTTATGTACTCCAGGCAGAATTTTGATGCCTGGAATATTAGGAATATACCCATTGCCTATAGCATTAAAGGTATTATTTGGAATAATTATTGTGCCTTTACCCATAGTTACAAGCTGTAATGCTCCTCTATAGCCTAACCATCCAGCAAGCGTTGCAACAAACGCTGGAATTTTCATTTGCGCTATCAAAAAAGCAGTCAAAATACCAGCTAATATCCCAAGTGCCAATGTAATTAATATGCTTACTTGTGCAGATAGATGCCAAGATACCATAGCAGTTGCTGCTATCGCTCCGAGAAAGCCTGAGAGATAACCAACTGACAGATCTATATGCTTAATTATAATAACGAGTGTCATACCAACTGCCAGCACTGCTATATAGCCTGTTTGATTTATTAAGTTACTTATGTTTCTCGATGAAATAAAGAGACCTTTCGTCGTGATTGTAAAGATTGCTATGATAACTAACAATGCTATATACATGCCCCATTCTCGGATATTCTGTTGCACTATTTTACTTATATCCTTGATGAATGGCGTCTTGAACCTATCCTTGCTTATCATTTGGCGTTTCCTCCGCAAAATCATCACGTGCGCCAATTATATATGCCACAACCCGCTCTCTGAAATTTTCAATATCTCCAGTAACTGGAGTATCGCAAACTTTACGCCCATGGCGTAATACCATCATTCTATCGCTCACTTGATAGATATCTTCAAGACGGTGGCTGCTGATAATTATTGAATGACCACGTGCCTTGAGTTCTCTCACTAAATCTAGTACTTTACTAATGGCTGCCACACTCAAAGCTGCTGTGGGTTCATCCATAATGATTACCTTCATATTGAAAGCAGTCGCACGAGCAATTGCTACTGACTGGCGTTGTCCTCCAGATAAGCTTTCCACCTTTAAACGTACAGAAGAGATGTCAATTTTGAGTCGATCTAACAGGTGCTGTGTCTCTTGCTCCATATAATGCTCATCCATAACACTCAATGGACCAAGTTTTACGCTAACTGCTTCTCGTCCCATAAAAACATTGGCAGCTACATCCAAATTGTCAGCAAGTGCCAAATCTTGATAAACCATCTCGATGCCGTATCTACGCGCATCCCATGGATTTGTAATATGCACCTTTTTGCCTTCAATGAAGATTTCTCCTTCATCTGGGATGTATGCACCACTAAGAACTTTCATCAGTGTAGATTTACCGGCAGCATTGTCTCCTACCAACCCTAGGACCTCGTTATGGTATAGTACTACATCAACCCCTCTTAACGCTTGAACAGCACCAAAGCTCTTCTTGATATTCCTCATTTCCACAATAGGCATTTCTTTTACCACATGCAACTCCCTTTCATTAAGAAATATATAACTAAAAAATAAAATACTTCCTTTCCAGCAAAGCAAACCATCCCTTCATGAATTAAGAGACGATTTGCTTTGCTTATAATATTCCTTTTTTTAGTAGAATCTCATGTTAGCTAGATATAGATTATTGTTACGGTAATCCAGTAAAATCACTAGCTGGATAGTAACCAGAATCTATCAAAGCAGCTTTTACATTGCTCTTGTCAACAGTAACAACTATGGATGGTTTCGCAGGGACATCAATCTTGCCATTGTTGTAGGTGGTGGTTTTATCAGGGGTTTTGCCAGTAAGATAATCGACAGCAGCTGCGATAGCATCTTTAACAAGTGTCCTAACATCCTTTAAGACAGTCATCGACTGTTTACCATCAATAATGTACTGTACGGAGGGTATCTCAGCATCTTGGCCAGTAATCACATAGCTCTTTACGTCCTTGTCGGCAGCAAATGCATCCGCAATTGCACGGGAAGTTCCATCGTTTGGTGCAAGGATAAAAACGTTACCCTTGTCAGCAACTGTAGCCTTAGTCAAGTTAGCTTCAGCCAGATTCTTAGCAGTAGTAAAATCCCAGTTGGTTGTAACCTGGCCAATAATCTTTCCCTTTTCATCTCGAGTCAGCGTGTACTTGCCCTGTAGGGCAACAGCTTCACTTGAGTTCTTAATTACGAAAGTGCCATCAGCGATTTTAGGTTGTAGTACATCCCAGGCTCCCTCGAAGAAGAGGAAGGAGTTGTTATCAGTAGGAGCACCGGCATACAGGTAAAGAGGATTCTTAGTGCCGGTAGCCTTGTTAACTAAGTACTGAGCCTGAGCTTTACCAACAGAAATACTATCAAAGGTCACGTAGTAATCAACAGCATCGGTACCGAGGATCAAACGGTCATATGAAATTACCTTTACGCCTGCAGCCTTAGCTTCATCCGCAGCAGCAGCGGCAGCCGTGGCATCTTGTGGACAGATAATAAGAACTTTGATGCCTTTAGAAATCAGAGCTTCTACATTTTCTTTTTCTTTAGCTGAAGAGCCCTGGCTAAAAAGAATCTCAGCGCTATAACCGACAGTCTTGAGTGCGTCATTGAAGCGTGTCTCATCCTGTATCCATCTTGGCTCATCCTTGGTTGGAAGAACAATACCAACATTCAGTGTGGCTTTTTCGACGGGCTTTTTTGTAAGTGTAACCATCTTTGTGGTGCCGTTCCAATCAACAGTTGCTCCAACTGCCTCACCAATGAATCTTACAGGAACCACTGTTCTTCCAGAAGGAAGAATTTTGGGAGCAACATCAAGCTTAGTTGCTACACTATTAACATAAGCAGTTGTTGAACCAATTGTGAGGACAATATTCGTACTCCCAAGAACGTAACTCACCGTTTTCTTAACAGGATCCCAACCTATTTTGGCTCCAAGTGCCTCACCAATAAACCTAAATGGTACAAGTGTTCTTGAATTCTCAATAACAGGTGGCTGGTCAAGAGTAACTTCTTTGGAGTTCACATACGCTTTTGTACTTCCAATCGTCATCTGAATAATTATACCTTGGTCTGCTCTCACAGGAGCAAGTCCAAAAACTCCAGCAAGCAATGCAACAACTAACAGCATTACCAATACTTTTTTCATCTTGTTACCTCCTTTAAAAAATTTTTATTTCTAATACTTCTTTTAACAAACTTTCATTTTCAACAACTTCTGCAAAGCTTCCAAGGAATCTGGAAGCTAAAACACCATCAATAACCCTGTGGTCGTACGAAAGGCTGAAGTAAGCCATTTTTCTTATTGCAGTAGAGTTGCCTTGCTATCTTTTACAACAAGCTCTTTTACACTTCTTTCAACCCCAAGTATACCAACCTCCTGGCCATTAAGTATGGGTGTAAACATATCGGTTCACATGTACAGATTACATACATTTGATACTCCGGGTAATATTTTAACAAGTAATTTACCTGTGTCTTTTCCAAAGAAGTTTTCTCTTTCAACAAAAGTCTGGAAACAATCACAGTCAATAACCGCAACAGGGTTTTTCAACTAAGATCTCCTTATCCTAAAGGGTTCTCTTGCAATAAGCTAAATGATAATTTCAAGAGACACCTTCTCTTTGCAACAAAAAAGTTAGGTTAGAAATAGAAGGATAGATATTAAAAGAAGCCGAATTTCTCTGACTAACAAATAATAATCTTGCGTCAGCATAAGCTAAAATTGTTCCATAGAAACCTTTTAAATAAAATCTTAGCATCCCAAAATGTCCCATAGTCATATAACCATCTCTTGATTATGTTTTATACAAATAAAGATTTTTGTCAATAGTTTTTCCCAGAGCATTCTCATACCTTTTTTCGCAAAAAATCTTTTTATCGCATTTACTCTTTTCTAATCGCACTCTGTTTCAGCGATTCTACCTTGCTTCCTTTTAAAAATCTCTTCCCCCCCATGCATATTTATATATGAGGAAGGGTTGATCGTAAAATGTGCACGTTTCCCAACCTCAAAATCTAACACTTGGAGGTGTAATAATGACTGTAGTAGAAAATCCAGGGAGTCTGGAAATTGTTTTTACCTTGCCTGACACTTCGACAAGAATGGAAAGTATCAGAAACATTAGACCTGCTGCTCTCGACCAGGATTTGTATGACATTGGACTTGCTATTGCTAACCTTCTAACCGACACGCTATCTGATATAAGGCGTGTTTCAACTAAGGTTTACGCCGCATAAGGAGGTGAATGATGGCTGACACAAGTGCAACAGTTTTAAGATTAGTTTTTGGTACTGAAAACGGAAAGACTGCTTCAATGGAGTTTAATAACCCAAAGACAACTGTAACGCAAGCAGAAGTACAGGCTCTTATGAACCTAATCATAACAAAGAATGTCGTGAACACCAAGAACGGTGCTCTCACAACGATTGTTGATGGCGGTATTGTAACAAGGAGCTTCACTGATTTAGTTCCATAGCATAGCCCTCCTGTTTTTTTAATTCCTCCATAGCTTCTCTTCTAAAATGCGGGGGGTTTATCCCCCCGCTTAAAACTCTCTGAATAAGTTAGCCCGCTGAAAGTGGGGGTATATTATTACCTTCGGGGTCTCACTTCGCTAATGGCGGTGCCTTGTAGTAGATGTTTTTTATAAATCTGTTTAAAAGAGTGCAGATTTATTCTTCTGTAATCCACGATCCTTTTCAGTGGATTCCAAAGGATTAAAAATTTATCAAAAGAGGTGATTTAAAATGAATATTGAGCCACAATGGCTGTCGGGACTTATCGGAGTGATTGCTCCTTTAATTATACGCTTTATTACAGGCGCAAGACTTTCAAGGAGATGGAAGAGTCTCATTGCAATACTTATATCCTCTATGATAGGATTTGCTTCAGCATTTTTATCGGGACAGTTCAATACGGTTTCAGTATTACAATCAATTGCAGTTGCTTTCTCTATCTCCCAGGTTTTCTACGACCAGATATTTAAGGACCTGTTCAATAAATAAAGGATACGATGAACGATATATTAAGAGCAGTTGCCGATGTAGGCTTTCCAATTGTTATTACTGTTTATCTTCTTATGGTATTTGGTAAGAAACTCGACAGGCTATCCGATGCCGTTGAAAAACTTTCCCGCTATGTAGAAGGATTGGGTAAGAGAGACTCTTCCCCGGGTTTATAGGAGGATTTGGGGCAAAATGAGAAACATTAAATACATAGTGCTTCATCACTCTGCAACCGATTACCAGGCAAATAAAGATGATATTGGCGGTAAACTTATCGGAAGAACTATTTGCGACAGAGCTCAAGAGAAATGGAAAAAGGAATTTCCTGATTACAAATGTGATTATCACTTTATCATAGGACACACGGGTGAAGTATTTAAAGCACAGCCAATTGAACAACCTTCCTGGCACTGCACCAATTACCAGGCAAACCTTGTGAGCGTGGGGATATGTTTCCTGGGGAACTTTGAAAAGATTGAAATGCCTACTGAACAATTTAATGCAGGTGTAAAACTTATAAAGACCCTTATGAGTGAATACAATGTCCCTTTGATAAATGTATTACGACACAGAGACGTAGTGTCCGATATTTCTCACACTGCAAACTCTACCGAATGCCCCGGCAAAAACTTCCCTTATATTCATATGCTTGACGCTCTACGTGATGGTGAACCGTTCTTTGATATTGGAGAGGATTACAAATGTATCAATGAGGTTAAGTTCCTTAAGCAACTCGGCATAATTAAAGGTGACGGCAAGGGATACCTCAGACCAGATGACTTCATCACAAGAGAAGAGGCGATGATAATAGTGTATAGAGTTTTGAAATTGTTACAGAATTGATTACAATAAGTTAATCCTTGGTTAAATTTTATCTTCGCTCTCCTGGCTTAACAAGCTTGGAGAGTTTTTTATATTAAAAAATTTATCCAGTAATCGCCTATGCAAATGCATTTATAAAAAACCATTTAAACAATAAAACAAAAAGCGGAGCCATAAAGCTCCGCCTCAAAACTTAAACTATTCAAATCTAAGGTTGATATGTTATTGTAATTATTTGCGTACTTCATCCCAGCCGACAGTTCCGCCAAGGGCTTCAACTATTGCACGTATCGGCACCAATGTCCTGCTGTTTTTGATGATTGGCGGGGAGCTCGGCAGCGTTGCTGTTTAACTTAAGGCTGTCATTTGAAGGGCTGGATCATCATTTCCCTTTGTTGCCTAAATAATGCTATGTTTCCTAAATTGGATAAATACGACAAAATATTATTCCAATATTCATCATTGCCAAGTAAAAATGTTTGTTAAGAATAATTTTTGGGGAATCACTCAAATTAGGATTGATACCTACAGTAATTCTGAACTCTCAATAATAACCTCTTCCGCTATAGATTTTATCAAAGGTATTTCTTTGGATAAAGATTTATCGTCCTTAAATGGAGTGTATCCTGATTTGCCCGATTCTTTGCCATGAACTATAGAATTTCTATTTTTATAGATTCTATTCGTTATATTTTTCAGTATACTGTCAGTATTTTGATTGTCCCAGTCTATAGTATCACCTTTTGAAAAAGGAACCTCATTATTCTTGTAATAATCTATTAAAGTCTTATCATCTTTGTTTAATTCCTCTTTTAGTGTTTCCACGTTGATGTACTTTTTTAGTGTGAGGGACAACGCCTCTTTTTCACTATAAGTAACGGTTTCTCCCCTGGGTAACATAGTCTTTTTTACAGTTTTTATAAGCTCCTTTAAAGATGTATCTTTTTTATAAGAGAATCCCGGACTTGTTATTTTGTCTCTTATTTGTTTGATTAATTCTTCTTCATAGATACTTTCAAAAAAGTACTCCAATATTTGATAAAAAGAAATAAATTGAAGCATTGGATTATCTGTTGCAAGACCCATCTGATAGCGTTGCACTAAACCTGGTATATATGTCCTACGTGGAGGTTCAATTTCTTCTATATCATTTCTTTCCATCTTATGGCTTCTTTTTATGGAAAAGTATTCATCTAAAAGTTTTACTCTTACTATTGCTACGCCTAAATTATAACTAACATTGAATATAAATGAATCGGCTAAATCTTCAAATTCTTTAATGTCTTTTTCAGATTCGGACTGAATTCTCAAAGTGTATCGAGAAGGAAACGAAGTCTCTATAAATAAATCTAAAAAGTTTCCTGCTTTATTCTTATCCTTAGATTGTCCATATTCATCACTAAACTTGCGTAATACTTGTCTTAATCTTGCTTTAATAAGAAACGAGAACTCTTTAAATATTGGTTTATTTGTAAAATTTTCAAGTCCAAACAACAAATATTCTTTAGAAGGGTGCCCGATATTATAGTTTATTTTATTCTCAGGGTCTTTTACTTCTATAATAACCGGGAAGAAAAGAGAAGAAGATTCAAATTTTAATATAGTTTCGTAAGAATTTTTATCATATATGATAGTTTCTCCTTCATTTCCCTTTTTATACACATTCTCCAGAATTTTGTTTAATTCATCAAGATCTATTATCCACTTAGTTGGGCCAAGCTCGATAGTCATTCTTTCCTTTGTTGACTTAAGTTTAGCATCGGGAAATAAACTGGTAATACTTTCTTCTATCTTATTTATGTCAGTTTTTGTTTTTTCCATTTCTCACCTCTTTTTTTGTTCCCTTCCTAAATTGAGCGATTTTTTATCTCTCAATAAAAATCTACTCTATTTAAGAAATTTGTCAAGCATCAAAATTCTACTATCTAAATCTTTTTTACTCTTTGGGGGACTTACAGTTTTTACTCGGCGTGCGACTGTCGACACTTTCAGGCTGAACGCCTGCGACCACACCGCCAAGAGATGGCGGTAATTAAGAGGGCACGCCGAGCTACTAATAAAGGGGTGGGTGGGATTTGTCTTTAGCCCGGCGAGCGAGGTAAAACAAAGCCGAGCTTGTGCGAGGTGGAGCGATACCGAGCGAGCCAGAGGAAACAAAGCCAGATCAAACAAAAAAAGAGGGGGATTTCTCCCCCCTCTTTCTAATCTTTCAATCCTCCAGTGAAAGGCAAACCGTGAAATCCAACTTCAAGAAGAGGATTGTGCGGGTCAACTTCCTGGAGCATGTTCCTGTAGTAGTGCCACCTGTTGAAGTCCCTGCACTGGTATTCAAGAACCATACGCTCAACTGCCTGTATGAAAGCCTCTCTTGTTATTTCCTCAAGCTCTTCCTTTTTCATCATATACCTCTTTCTTCAAAGTTTTCTTCAAAGGGTACTTGACGCCTGTGTATTTTTCCCAGGCCTCAAATCTACGCCTGTCTATCTCTTTCCTTACGGCCTTGAGCATCTTCATCAAATCTTCTTCTTTCATTTCCTTTATCTCTTTCATCTTAAGCCTCCAAAATAGGGAGTTGCCCCCCTATCCATAAAGCCTCACAAGGTCTTCCTTTGCGGAAAGGTCATCGATGAGGTCGCTTGCCTGTGATTTAGAAAGCTGGCTCAAGCTGTCGACTGATGTAACCTTGAAAGCTTCCTCTTCAAGTTCCTCTTTCCCCATGTTAAGCGTGTGTCCCATAGCAAAGATTTTCTTTATCTGCTTTTCGGTAGCCTTATTCTCAACGGGACTGTCAGGACGAACCTCTGCTTTCATAATCTTCTTTGAACTGTCAACAATTTCCTTTGGCGGAGCATTGAGAACTTTCACAGGCTCTGCGTCATCTTCAATCCCTGTAATGAGTTTGAGGAGTTTGCCGTACCAATCGTCAAAGGTTGATTCCCTTGCATCTTCGGGAACATCATCAAATACAACGGGTAGTAATGCCTTGATTACAACTTCCTTAGCGATTACTAACCTTTCTCTCTCAGTCTTCTCTGAGACGTTCACTTGTGAAACATTACCATTTAGTGCCATAGCAGCACCTCCTTGTGCAAAACATTCTGCACTGAAGAGTTTTCTCTTCTTGAGGCTCTGTAATGCAGTTCAGGGTGCTTTGCAAGGTGGAGATGACTATTTGAAGATAATTTTCTTTTAACTAACTTGAATGAAATACGGAAGGATAGAAAATATAAAATTGTGAATGAAATGAGGAGGAATGAGAGGATAAAATAGACAACTATACTTATCTTAAAAGAAAATTTAGAATTTTTGAGAGTTTGAGAATGTATTTGTTTTCGTAACTGAAATTCGAAAAAATTCGTTCTGCAAATAGGAATACGACCTTGTCAAAGGAGTCCCTTGAACCTGCGTATACTGTTGAGCCAGTAAGAGAAAAATAATAAATATTTTATCTTTTATAATCCTCTGTAACCTGTAATCCTTTCATCAGGTTCTATTTAGGAAAATTCATATACTTCTTTTTCGACCGACACATTCCGAGCCATTGCTGTGCCTGCCAAGTCCGAAGGACGCAGGTCAGGCACGATATTAGCAACTCAGCGCAGGAATGCCGAAACGATGTTATGCGAGCGGTTTTAACTAAAACTGTTTAGCGAGCCCTGTCTTAAACTTCCGATGTTCTTTTTCTTTTGAGCCGTGCCCTCTAAGAATAAAAAAAGCAGGCGGCCAGCCTGCCAATGATTTACAGTCGCACGGCGAACAAACTAATCCTTTTATACCTTTTTTTTGGTAGAACCTGTCCTGAACTTGTTTCAGGATTAATCTCTCCTTGCTTTTCCAATTCCTGGCTGTTAAGTTTTGTATCTCCAGATCCTCTCCCAATCTTTTTCAAATCTTCTCCTCATTTTCTTTTTCAATAAGCCACTGAATAGAGCGTGGCTTACAGAGAAATAAAGGCAGGGATTTATATCAACATCACTCCACTTTGCAAACCTTGCTATACAGGATTCGATGATTATTTTGATTTTATAATCACTTGCGGGGGTCTTTAACTCAAAGGTGCTTATCTGTGTTTTTGTCTTATACAAATAATCACTTTTGAATTTGGGGCAAGTAAGTAATGTTTTTGTTCTTTATCTTTTGCTTATGCAACGATCTTAAAATTGAGTTTTATAAATCATATTCTTATCCTTGGATTTGGTTTATAAATCTCAATTTTGTTGCAGGCAAGTTAAATCTTTTCTCCTATCTTTTCCCTATCCTCTCCCAATCTTCTCCTTATCTTTTTCTCTTATCACTTACTCTGTGTCCTTTTCTCTATCAAACTATTATTACGGTGTGCAGGGCCTATATCAGGCTATGAGCTTGCGAATAGTCTGACTTGCGTAACACCAACTAACTTTACTCTTTTAATTAAAACATTTATCACAGTTATGCTGGTGTGCAATGCTTCTTAAACGGTTTTTGAACCCTGAACTTGTTTCAGGGGAAAAGTCCGTTTGCATTGCTAAACACCTGCATAACTGTAAGTAAAACCTGTCCTGAATTCATTTCAGGATTGTCTTTATAGTGGTCTTTGTTTTGTCTTTGATATGCTGGTTTGCAGTGCGCTCTTAAATGGTCTTTGAACGTCGTTTGTGAAAAGTCCATTTGCACTGCCAACACCTGCATATCATCTTTAATCTTCTGTAACCTGCAATCTTCGTGAGCAGGTTAATATAATTATTCAAGCGGTCTAAAACTTCTTTTTTAGACGGCTTGTAGTAACTTTCTTTAGTAGGGTGGGAGGGATGGTTTTCAGTCTTTAATTATTTGTCCTTTTATGTCGTAATTTTTTACTTAAAGGAAAAACTCTAAATTTCATATAACGGTTTTGATGTAAAAGAAGTTCGGCGAGGCCGAATTTAGACAAGGCGAAGCGCAGTCTTTTACACCGCGTTATACGCCGTGAATAATTATAATTTAGTCAAATATATGTAATCTAAGCCTTCTCGTTTAAATATTTCAGTTACAACAGAATCTTGGTTGGTCTTAGCAATTTCATTTTGTATGGTTTCTTGAACCCAAAGTGGATGGTCAAAAAGTTTTTTAATGATAAAAATAAATCTCGAACGAATCTCAGACGAAAAAGTCTTTTGATAGCAAAGAGCGCCATATATCTTCGCTCCTTGCATTTGCTCTAATGCAAATCTCAGGGCTTCTTCAAGAGTAATTACCCAATTATTAAATGCAGTTCTATAACAATATGTTCTTGAAAGCTGATGATTTTTTGATTCGGGATTACTAGGATCCCACTTATTTTTTATAGAGTATTCTTCAATCTGATCAAGTATAAAGCAAATATTCTCAATTTCATCAGAGCGAAAATTGTTTTCACTATCTGAAAATTCTTCAACTAGTTCCAGATTGCAGAATTTAATAATAATGCGTTCAATGCTCTGCCAAAGTATTGGGCGTTGTTTTTGATCGATACGACTTTGTGCTGCGTAATCTCTTATAAAGCTTCTTTCTAATTGTATTTCGCTAATAATCGACGCTAATAAAAACTTTCTTATATCGGCTTTCGATTCCCCAGTTAAAATATCTGTTTCCGAGTATTTTGCATTAGGGTCACCGACTTTCTTCCTTAAAGCCTCAATTTTTTGTTTATAAATTTCAGCAAGTTTTGCATCAATATGAGACTTTTTATATCGCTGCTGAAGAAAATCACTATGCGCTAGGTAAACAATTTCTCTCATTTTATCCACATCAGGATCTACAAAAATAATACATGGGATTTTTGTTCGATTATTACCAATAATCTGCGCAACTGCTTTATGCTGACCATCAAATATTTTTACTGTTTTTGAGATTGGGTCCAATCTTCCTACTGAAGGAAGTAGCTGAACAGAGTGCTTAAAATGAAAAATCATTGGTAATATCTTGGGCTCTAAAGGTCGTAATTGGATTTTATCATCATCCTCAATAAATTTTGTTTCAATTTCATGATAGAGATAGAAATTATCACTATTGGCTATTTTCTGATTATATAAGGGTACTGTATCACCATTAATTGTTATACTTTTATTGTCTGTTGAGACAGAATAAACTGATTGTACGGCCCCTCGACACAAATCTTTTAATCCTGAAATTTCTTCTAATTTTGACTTAATCCTGAGTTCTTCTCTATATTCATACGGGGTTTTTCTTCCTTTTGCCTTATGACAATTTAATTTTCTGAGGTCTTTTGAAGCATGGACTGGAGCAAAATTGGAAAGTTCTTGAGAATAACCATCAGCATAACTGTAAATATGGTCAAATTCAATCTCCTCACGAGAATATCCTTCCAAAGTTTTTAGACATATATAGCACACTTTATGGTTGCTTAAAAGCTTTGATTTTTCATCTTGGGTAAGAACTCTTCTTTCTTCTTTTGGCATAATTTTCTCCCTTATTTATTCATGGCGTATAACTCGTTCATAAACGCATTGCAGATATACCACTGATTCAGGAAGATATACGAAGCACTTCGTATACAAATCCTTTTGTTTAAAGTATTCACATCTTTCCTCCCTTTGTCTAATCATGCATTACTGCCTGAATGTAAAAATATATTCTCAATATAATTATTGCCAAATGAAAATGTTTGTCAATCTTAACCAAGAATGCTTCTAATTATTTTTTAATCCTTCTTTAATGTGTTTCTTATAATTATTTCCTTTAATTGTTTAAATTCTTTGCCCTCCCTTTTTATTTAATCATCCTTTTTAAAATCCAACTTGTCCTGGTTGATGCTCTTATATAGATGGCGGCTTTCATTTGTTTTGAATCCTCTTTAGAAGCAATATTAAGCTTGTTGGTTTTTATCATCAAGACTTTTTGCATTTGCCCAGTGTTCATTAAAATCTTTAATGATTTGGCTTTTTGATTCTTTATCCGTGAATTTCGTCATTGAAAAATCTTTTTCCCCAATTCTATTTATAGATATCCCAAGAGTCCATATTTCAGATTGATCAATTATTAGATAGCGATCATGTAGGACATTCTTTATCTTTTTGACTTCAATATTTCCTTTTTCTTTCATCAACTCTTTATACTGCTCTTCAAATAGAGGCGTTACCTTTTCGGTCAAAACTTGTACTTTTAGGCTTTCCTTACGCTCTTTAAGTGAGGCGATATATTTAAGGATTTCGGTATCTTGACCTGCATAGGAATCTATTATAATCAAACTATTCTCTGATTGTTTCATTGTATCGAAAACTCTTGTTTTTGCATCGTATGCATTTCCTTTTGAAAAGTAAAATTCAGTTTTACCTTGATCTCCTTGGATAAATTCTGGTTGATAGCTACTTAATACTTTTTGAAGGGTATTAATTAATTGCACGAATTTTCCACAATCATTTTTTTTATTAACATAGCCAGAGGGTCTTCCTAACCACCACTGAAATTGTTCTTGTACTTCTCTATCAAATATTTTGTATTGTCGCGTGTTTTTAGGAAGGATTTCTTTAACTTTTTTTACTGTCTCATTGAAGATTTTTTGTGCTTCAAGTGTGAGCAAAAGCCTATCATTACAATCCTTTAGAGATTCATTCAGTTTCTCTAAATAAATCTCTAATTGCCTAGCAACTTCTTCATCGGTCATAGGAATGTACCTCCTTTGTTTAAATCTTTTAACCATATAAGTGATTACACCTACAATTTCAAAATCTTTTGGTAGCTTGGCCAAGGAGTGCTAACTCTTATGTAGCTGGTAGCTTTCATATGTATTAGTTTTCAATAAGCTTTTATTTCACGTTAGAAGAGTCTTTTCGATCATGAGTTACCAATAATGCCAACTTCCTTCAACCATTTCTCGATAGGAGCTTTAATAGTTTCTCTTATTTTAATGATGTCAAATGACTCGCGTAATGTACCAATGATATCAGCACGCAGATTACGAAATCCTACATCAGTCAATAAAAGAGCAGGCTTATTAAGAGCTCTCATGAATCCGTATTCAAGAGCGACATTCGGGTTAAATTCATTAACAACACGATCTTCCAGAATTGCTATTCCAAATTTGCAGCAAATCATGTAAACGCAAACGTTGTTCCAAAGATTTCGGTCCCTTAGATACATCTTGTCGTCAGTCTTGACAGGATTCATACTGTGTTCAATGAGAATGTTGCGTAGCTCTTGATTAAGTTCTTCAAGAAGGGAATTACCAGCAACAAAACGTGTCATGATTAAAATATTGTGGTCGTAATGTGGATGGTCCTTGAAAAATTTTTCACACTCATCTGCTAAAAATTGGTAACCTGGAGGAATGAAGAATTCATCAATCAGATCAAATCCTTTAAGGTAATAGAAATGCTTTGCAATGTTCAAATCTATTTGCTTTTGCCATAATTGCTTATCAGCTTCAGACCACTCTGCCCAGTCATCATTTATATTTAAATTTTCATCTGATGTAACTGGGATAATGATTGCCATATCCTGGCTTCTAATGTTGAACTTGCTTTGAATATAAGAATGCCACATTTCGAGGTTAGTAATATTTGGAGCCACGCTTAGAGCACTTGAATTGTCTAAAGGTTTGGGCTTACTTGGGCCAGCCGAAACCCCTGAAAGTTTATCACGAAGAATCAGTATAATATACTTTGAATTCCAAATATAGCCCTCCCAATTGAATGAACGCAGAAGAGGCCACCTATGTGCCTCATTAGCGTAATTGCTCGCTACAATTTTTGCAATTCCGTTTTTTGCCTCATCGGCCCAATTCATAAGAAAAAAATCTCTCATTTTTTCCTACTTTCTATTTATTCGTCTTCTTTAAACTCTAGTTCAGTTGCTTCTGGCTTTATCATTTTCATAGATTTATAGGCTGGAATTATATGAGTAATAGGTAATTTAAGTGGTAAAGGATCTTTAAATAGGTCCTTAACAGAAATCATCTGAATGGCAGGTATCTCCATGTTTCTAAGTTTATAAAATCCAGCAGTTACAGCTTCTTTTATCATACCAGGAGTAGGATCCACAAGAGTGATAAGAATGCCAAAATCTGCACCTTTTGATTTCAGGGTTCCTTCAAGGTCTCTTATCATAGATGGATTTGCAGTCTTGGTTCCCTTAACAGAAATGATTGCTTTTCCAAAGTTTCCTTTCTTTGTATTATCAATAAAGTTTATAATTCCATCTACGCCTTCATCACCTGTTTTTCTTTCGCTTGGAATACCACCAGGAATTTTCGATAGTGCCCAGTATTGAAACTGGAAAGGATTACTTTCTGCAAGTTTTATAGCACTATATTCATCGGCAGGACTACCTTCAATGATAAAATCTTTGCCTTCTTTAAGGTCAGATTTTTCAAGCCTCTTTTTAATAATATCTATAGCAAGATATGTAATATCAATCCCAATCCATTTTCTATTTAAACTCTGTGCTACTGCAACGGCTGTGCCACAACCACAAAAAGGATCCAAAACAAGGTCTCCTTCTTTTGAGCTTGCTTTAATAATTCTATTTAAAAGTTTTTCTGGTTTTTGAGTAGGGTAACCTATTAACTCATTCCTTGATATTTGACCGCCTGAAGGGATGTCATTCCACCAATCTTCGGGGATTTTCCCTTGTTCGTATTTTTCAAACTCTTCTTTATCTCTAACATATTTACCTTTATAAATTCCAGCTTTACCTTCTACATATTTTCTTCTTTCCAAAAAACTCTCGCTATAAGGAACTTTAATTGCATTTGGATTAAAATAAGGCTTTTCTCCTTTAGAATATCTTAGTATAGTGTCATGTTTGTGTGGAAAATCATCTTTTGCTCTGCTAGGCCCCTTATAGCACCATACAATCTCATTTCTAAAATTACTAACTCCAAATATTGCATCCATTAAAAGCTTCAAATAATGGCTGGCAGTTGGATTACAGTGAAGATAAATGCTTCCTGTATCCTTTAAAACCCTCTTCATCTCTAATAATCTCGGAGCCATCATAGCAAGATAAGCCATCATAGAAGAAGCATCTAGATATCCTCTCATTGCTTGTAAGAGATCTATAAGTTTTTGATTAGGCCTTTCTTTAGTAAGAGTACCTTGTATTAATCCAAGATATTCTCTTTCAGCTTCTTCTCCCCATTGCCAAGTATCCTCAAATGCTTGGATTTGAGCAGTAGCTCCTTTTACCTGACCTGTTTTAGGTTCAAAGATGATATTATAGTTTTTACCGCTTTGGAATGGTGGATCAAGATATATTAAATCCACCGACTCATCAGGGATCTTGTCTCTCAATACTTCAAGATTGTCGCCATAGTATAGTTTATTCATTGCTTTCTCCCTTATCTTTCTCCTCCAAATACTTAAGCATATCAATTAAGAAAGATTTATAATTAGCCCTTTTGTCGATAAAGTATTCATTCTCAACTTCAACGACATATTCCTTGATAGTTTCCTTATCAATCAGTTTAATAAATCTCTCATCAATTTTTGCAATAGCTTTGATTAATGCAAAAGTATTCTGTGGAGGTATTGTGGAACTCGGGATTTGAGGCTGCCAACCATGCTCTGCTACAATTTCAATTCTTTTTTTACCCTCAATAGAGGGAGTAAAAATGAAATTAAATGCTTCAATGAGAATTTTCCAATTAGTATCTGGAAAGAATATTTTAATTACATAGAATAAACATATCTTATCATTGTTGTGTGCTATTAAATCCTCGATCTTACCTAATAGGATTCGCAGAAATATTTTTGAAATTATATTATCATTATTTTCCAAATTGTCTTTTGTTTCCGAATATTCTTCAGGAAAGCATCTTGGACTTTTCTTTGAGTAGCACTCACTGTATATGTCATCTAAAATGACATCAAATACTTTCTCAAAAAATGGCTTTAAATATGCGTCTTCAAAGCTTGGGGATTGGTTTAGGACTTCTCGCGCATAATCGTTCATGTATTTTATAAAATGGTAAAAATATGGTTGACCACCTAATGCTCTTTTTTCTAAATCAATCACTATTTGGGATAAATACTCATAAGCCATCTTTGCATGGTCGGTATATTCATTATTTCTGTTGCTTTGTAACTTTTTCCAAATTTTTAAGTGAAGTTCCAATATTAAAAGAAAAGTATTTTTTGTTCCTGGTAAAAATGAATATAATCGTCTGATCATAATTTTCCCTTGAAAATTTGATAGAAGATTGTTTAATGATATCAGCAGGTCTTTTTGTGCCCATCTTTTATCGATTAAACTCCCAACTTTCTTAGCAAATACTTCAAATAAATCAGTTTCATCCTCAAGTGAAAGATCCTTTACTGACCAAACAGATTTCCAACAAATATCCATATCTTCAAGTGAATTTAATTTCGATAGATAGTTAAGTCTGTATTTAAAATTATAACCCTTAATCCATCCATATGTGTCAAAAACCGTGAAAGCGATAAAGGAAAGACCTAATGACGATGTTACTAATTCAAAAAATCTAAAAACTATATTGTCGATGCTTTTCCAAAATAACATTGGTATAAATACAAGCAAAATAAAGCATACAAGCCATTTAATCTTGAAAACTCTATTTAGAATAACTTGAAGATCAAGCTGCATGAAGTCACTTTCTTTTTCTCTTCTCCTTTGATAAACATCTAACAATATTCCCATTGCTAAAGGGATTAGTAAAGTTAAAAAAGCTAAACCTAAACTAGTAATTAATTTATCCAAATCACTGTTATTCAGACAAGAGAGTATATAAACGGTAAAAAGTAATGCAATGATAACAATAATTTTAACTTTAAAGAGATTAATTTTAAAGGCGATATTTTTTAGGACTTTCAGGACAATAGCTTTTTTCATATTCCCCTTTTTACTTATTAATTACTCCTTCAAACTTCTCAATACGTACTTAACCAGCCCCATAATCTGAAACCTTGCTTCTACATTAATCATAATTGAATATCCTTAGCTGCTTTCCCGCCCAGTTTAGTAATCAAGCTAGTAATCACAACTCCCAAATCATATATATTCAGAACGCCATCCATATTTGGATCCGTCAAATCAAGAGTCCCCTGAGTTTCATGCAACCTGTAACACAGCTTTAAAAACTTCGAAATTACAAGCTCAGGAATTTCATTTATACGGTCCTTTCCGTACCACTCAAATATATCACGATCCTTTTTACTGCTGTTGCATTTCTTGCATGCCCAAACGCAGTTATCCTCGGAATCTAATAAACATATCACTCTCGGATCCACTCCTGCCCTTGAAGTTGGAATTATATGGTCTAACGTGAGTTTTTCTGTTTCGCCGCAATATACACACACTTTACCCTTTTCCCATTCCTTCTGATGATCCCGTATAGATGATGACCATTTCATCTCTCCTGATTTTAGCTTCTTATAACGAGAAATCACAAATCCATAATTATCTTTAAAACCTGCAGATTTGGCTATGAGCTCTGCATATGACCAGTATATAAGGTCCCGAACAGTATTGACTAATTTACTTGGAGGCTTTAGAGACATTGTGTCCCTCCTTTATGTCCCCTTTTTAATAAGTATTTTTAAGTCATTTATAAAGTGTTCAAATAATTTAACTTTATCGCTCTCTTCAATATCTTCTTCAGTTAAAACATAACTTCCATCTAAATCCACTTCTACAATTGCCCTGCCCTTTTTGGCCGGTTCCTTATGCGTTAACGTTCCGTCTTCATCCGGTGTTACAAAATAAACTTTAATATGTTTTGTAGTTTCATCTTGCAAAAGCTTAAATTTCCAGTAGCCTGTTTGTGCAATTCTTTCTCTTAGAGTAACCTTGCTTGAAATCACTGTTAAAACTTTACAATTCTCTGGGTTGTAAATAACGATATCTACATCAGGTAAATGCATTCCAAATTCTCCATAGTCAATTACCAAATTTCTTTTTACTAGACTCAATACTTTAGAGAGTCTCGTGGATCTCTCTAAAGTATTACCATTAATAACTTTTAAACCAAGTTCTTCCACTTCTTCTGTAATAATATATTGAACTAATTTTTCCAAATTTTTGCCCTTAAATGCTCTCCAGCTTTGTTCATGGTCTCCATTTGGGGTAGGTTTTTTCAGCCAGCCTTGCTTATGAATCTCCTTTGCTTCTTTCAACAGTTCTGAGATGTATTTGTATGTTTCTGGTCCAAACTTTTCTTTCTTTTTAATATACAATTTTTTCAAATCTTCGAAATCCATAGCATCACTCCTTTAAGCCAATGACAATATATTCTATAGGATAAGCTTCAGAGTTTGCGTCATGGTTATTGGCAAATCTGCCTGTTTTTTCATCCCGCTTTTGCGGAAGTATTTTTAAGGGAATCTCTCTTTTTATTATCCTATCAATTTTAAAGCCAGAGTATTGTAAACTCTCAGCAAAAACTTCAGCATTCAAAATATCAATACCTCTCAGTTTCGTATCACCTATAACATAACAACATCTTCCGCCGTGTTTTAAAATCCTAAAACTCTCATCAAAGACTTCTTCCATATCAATAAAAAAAGCCTCTATCTCTTTTGCTGTTTTTTTGCTCTTTTGGGACATTTTATCAACTATATCCATTGCAATTTGGCTTTTTAATTTCTTATTTTCGTATTTTTTGTAAGATGTGCCAATAAATCCTTTTTTGTATTCTGTTAGATCATCTGCTAAATCAAACCATATTGTTGATAGTTGATGCAGGTCTGCATATTCGTAACTGGTTACATAAGGGCTTGAGGTCACAATTAAATCCACGGCTTCATCAGGGACGGGCTGTTTCCTCGCATCTCCGATTTCAATATTTAAATATTCTTCTAGATTTTCCCTTACATGAATAGGAACGACTTTATAGAAGGCCTTGTTTCCTCTCTGCATTTTTATTAAATGTTTCCGTAATGCGTCATAGGGTTTAACTGGTTTCTTTTTTAAATCTCTTGTTGGTTTTGTGCTTCTTTGAAGCCATATAGAACAGGTTTTTAAAATATGGCTGAAGGCAACAAGATAAAAATCTCTGATGTTTTTGTCTTCCTCATCGTAAATAACTTTTAATATTCTCCCAAGCTCATTTTTGTTATCTTCTGTAAACCAGTAATTGATTCTTTCTATGCTGTTTTGAGGAATTAAAGACTTGATTTTATCATTATTCAACTTTAACAAAAGCTCTTTAATTTTCCTATCAAGGTATTGCGGTTCTATAGGCGAAGATTTTACCTTTGCAATTAGGTAGGCAATTTTATTAATATCTGTACCACTTACCTTAAAACCTCTTGAGATTGCAGTAACAACAGTTGTTCCACAACCCATAAAAGGGTCATTTACATGAGCACTTTCATCTAAAATATACTCATCAAAGAGCTTTTCAACTAACTGAGGAATAAACTTGGCTGGATATCTGTGGTAATTGTGTGTCCATTTACCCGTGTCTGAGGGTTTGTAGTCTATAAATGACCAATCTTCATCTATCATTTTTGTATTAAAGATGTCGATAATCTCTTTACCTGACTTTGTTGTTTTGGTAATTTTGTCATTGGTGATTGTTTTCATAGTTGTTTCCATATCATTATCCTTAATATCTATTGATAGCCATTTCGCCTAAATCGTTTATATTCGATGTCAATTTCATAAATCCAGCCATGATAATATTATACCACCTCTTTCTTCACTATTGTATTCCTGTATTAAATATTTCAAAACTTATTTTACTAATTTTGCGATTTGTTTTTTGAGAAGTATTTTCTTTAATTCTTTGAGCGCTTTGCCCCTTCGCCACCTTATTGCTTTGCAGGTGATGCCGAGGTTTCTGGATAACTGATGGACTGAAGTATGCTTGAAATATAACTCGTAAAGGATGTCGTAGTCCTCTTTATCAAGCTCGAGCATTGCATTATACATTTTATATTTGCCTGTATTTGTTTTGTATCTTCTGCCTGTATTCATTTTTAGCATATTTGTAGATCTTCCTGTTTACTATCCTGTGGGATATTTTGAGGAGCTCACCGTCGGGAAGTTTATACGCATACTTTGCATAAGTTTCTGCAAGAGCAAGTACGCCTTCCTGAAAGAGGTCCTCTTTCTCGGTGCGGAACATCCTTGCATAGCGTCTGGATAGTTTTGCAATCCTGTCTTTTTCTTCCAAATAGAGTTCTTCAAGGGTCATTCACTGCTTGCCTTTTATCTTTACTTCTTTTTTATAATCAGTACCAAAAAGCCCGTTGAATAACTTTGTGCATGCAACGCTTAGCTTTCTTTCAGTTGCATCGTTTATGAGTATCTTTGCAAGGTACTCCGCTTCCTTCGGGTCATTGGTTTTGATTATTACTTTTGCTTTCTTCATTATTCGCCTCCCATTTTTCTATGAATGCTTTCAGGTATTTGTCATTCACGATAAAGAGTTCCCCGTGCTTGCCTTTCTTTTTTATCACGAGCACAGGGATTTTGTTTTCTTTCTTTGCAAGTTCTTCCACTTGTTCGTATAAGTTCCATACTGCAGGGTCTTTGCGGAGCTTACACTCTATAAAGAATGTTTCGTCCAAGGTATCGCTTCGAGTTTGTCTGGAGTTTCCACCTGAGAGAGGCGTTCGTTCGGTACCACGCAACCTTGCAACCTTTTGTTCAAGTTTCTTCCAGGATTTCATTTAATGCCTCCTTAAAGATGGAGATCCTGAAACGAGTTCAGGATGACAAAGAGAAAGTATAAAGACGAGATTGCCACGCTCGTAAAAGGCACTCGCTCGCAATGACAAAAAAGGCAATGACGGAGAAAATACTCTTCATAGTTTCTGTATCAAGCTGTAACTTTGGATACACTTAAAGAGTTTTGAAAACTCTTTTATCCTCGTTTTAGGTGCAGTGGTCTTTATCACTTTTGTCTTTGCATCGTAGTATGTCGTGTAGCCCAATCTGTTGAATGCTTTTATGACCTTAACGCAATCTTCAATGCTTGTTCGCAGGTCTAAAAATACCGTATTCATTGCAGTTAGTTTTAGCTCTTTTGTTTTTGCCGAGCCGTCTTTCCTTTTTAAACGCCTAATCAGCTTTGTTTTCACTGCCTCACCTCCCTCAGTATCTTTGACATGTTTATTCTCACGATGCTCAAAAAGTCTATCTGTGCCTGGTACTTTATCCTGTCCTCGGGCTTTGCGTAATACATTAACTTCTTTAAAGTCCTTTCCCTCTCTTCCATCCAGTTGTTACATTCAGCCTCAATCATATTCATCTGGATATCTTTCATCTATGCCCCCTTATTCTTTTAGTTCGCCGTTAGGCATTAACTTTATATCCAGCCACCCCGACAAAATGCCATAGGTCTGGTTCTTCCTCACTGAATACTGGAAAACCCCATCGGTGTCTTTTTTCCTCTGAATGAAAATTATCCCTGTTGAAGTCTGTTCTATCTCTCCTGAATCTCTTATCCTGGATAAATCCTCTTCGTCGTCGCCGAATCTTTTCCTGTTGAATTGGCTCATAATAACCATGCACCTCCCCCTCGAAAGCCTTCTGAATTCCCTGGCAACTTTACCGAGTTCATAATTGCGGTTTTCAACCCTTTGGCCCAGATAAATCATCTGGATATAGTCAATAAAGACCACGTCAAAGTTATGGGTCTCAATCCAGCCTGAAATCTCCCACAATTCGCTCAGGTCCTGCCTGAAATAAAAATTTTTAAATTTATCCTGTTTGACCAATTGCTGTCCCATTCTAAACCATTCAGAGTTTCTGATATCTATGCTGGATAATCTAACCTGTTCATTTCCGAATTCCCAGTTTAGGAGCCTGATAAGCAACTGTTCTTTAGAAAGTTCCATTGAAACATACCCTACTTTTGCTCCATCTTTAAGAAAGCTCATTGCAAGATTCAGAGCTAACTGAGTCTTTCCAGTGGAGGTTTGCCCAGCGATGTATATGACCTCGCCTTTCATAAACGGAAGCTTGTAAGTGAGGTTCCTGAGGTTTTTACAGAAAAATCTCTTTGAATTTCTAAGCCTTTCAAGGTCTTCCTCTGTGTAGAGTTCCGATAGAGGAGTATCGCTTGTTAAATTTAGATTTTGTATTTCTATTGCTTTCTCCTTAATACCCTCAAGGTCTTCTCTTGCACCAAGCTCGACGATTTCCATTCCTTTTTGAGCAGCCTGTCTTAAAAGAGACTTCTCTCTCACAATTTTTGCGTAATACCAGGCATTTAAAGAATTTGGAATGCTGTTTAATAAACTTGTTAAGTAGCTCAGCCCTCCTGCAAATTCAGCTTGTTTCATTTCTTTTAATTTTTCAAAAACAGTTATGACATCAATGGGAATATTTTCCTGATACAACATTTTCATAGCCTCAAAAATATATCTGTGCTCATTCCTGTAAAAATCTTTTGGATTTAGAACCGACAGGACTTCCGAAATTGCCTTTTGGTCTATAAGAATTGAAGCCAGCACATACTGCTCGGCCTCAAGCAAGTAAGGCAAACTAACTAACTTCTGCTGTGAATCTAATTCTGTATTTATATTTTCCATTTCAATCAATCCTCCTTCCTGATAGATCATAAAAACCAGTCCTTTCTATTCTTTCAGGCTCTTTTTTAGGCACTGCTCTGCCCATTGCTCTGCTGAACCAGTTAACTATAAATCTTTCATAATTCACTTTTTTGTTTTTAGGGTTTGCCATAAGCCACGCCTCCATTTTCTTTAATTCCAAATCTACATTGCAATTAAGGAATGCTTCCTTCCATTTTTCTATCTTTTCCTTAGGTATGTTTTCGAATTTAAAAGTCTGATTATTAAAAATGATTTTTGGATATGCTTCAACTGCGCTTATCTTTAAAGTATCTTTATCTTTAAGTATCTTTAAAGTATCTTTACGGAGGGGGTTTTTGCTTTCTGGAGCTTTTGCTATCAAACTTTCTTGCACATCAGGGGTGTCAGTATTACTGACAGTGGGTGTCAGTTTTTCTGACAGGGGGTGTAAGTTTTCCTGACGGTAAGTGTCAGTATTTCTGACAGTGTCAGTTTTTCTGACAGTCTTCCAATTTTCATAGTGTTCATTGAACTGATATTTGTTTCCATCTTTGAGTAGTTTTCCATCTTTAAGCATTCTGTTTATTGTTGTGGAACACCAGCCTCGTTTTATCTTTATCTCTTTTGCAATCTCTGATATCGTAAACTCTTTTGTCCAGTCCTGCCGCCTTTCTCCCTCATCAAATCCCCAGGACCAGCGCATAATGAAACAAGCAATACGAACCTCGTCATAAGATAACCTTCCTTGAGCGATTATCTCAATCAAAATTGTGTGTTTTATCGGCGTGCTCTCTTGTGGGATCATCTAGCTTCTCCGTGAGCAAATTTTTTATTTCTTTTTAATCCACGCTTTATTCAGTGGATTCCTTCAGATACTCAATTACCTGTGAAAGCTTCTGAGGATCCATCTTTTCAAAGACGTCTTTTTTTATATTTGCCCAGTTTTCGTCAGGAAAAACACTTTTAAGAATTTCTTTTACTTTCGAAAGCGTGTCTATCTTTTTCTCTTTGAAGATTTCATAGAGCTTTGATTTTGGATTTTCAGGGTTCAGTTCGGCCTTTGGTTCTTCTGGTCTTGCTTCTTCAAGGTTCGGTTCAGCCTTTGCTTCTTCGATTTTTGGTTCTTCTGGTTTTGCTTCATCTTTTGTTTCGGAAGGTATGCCGTATAAGTCCTTGTTTGGATCGCCTTTGTAGTTTTTCCTTTGCTCTATTACCGTCTTATCCATGGTATCTATATCCACTATTTCGGATACTGAAACCTCTGCATTGCCTACCGCATTGGGGAAGGCTTCCTTCAGTGCCCTTGCAAGGGCAACTTTTCTTAACATCCACTCTGGCATGTTCTTCCACATATTTGTAGGCCTCAGTTCTTTGGTTTGCCTGTCCATCACTGTTTTTACCGCTTCGCTGTAATTAACAGTTATTTTTACAGGATAACTTCTGTCCTTTCTGTAAACCGTTGCCGTTGCTGTCATATTGGGGATCTCTCCCTTAACTTCAGTTTCGTAGCCGTCGAAGTTCTTGTTTTCCTCTGCCCTTTTCAAAAGTGTCTGGTAAGAAATCACAAATGTAGCCGGGGAATCTTTGTACTTTATAAGATAGATTTCTTTCAAAAACGGGTTGAGCTTCAGGTACTTACACATGTTGAGAAAGGTGAACACCTCTTTTTCAGTTACTGATTCGTCAGTTGAGATGTATTTTATTACATCACTTGTGGTCAGTTTGATCTCCTGGCCTTTTTCGTCGCTGTAACTAACAGCAAGTTCTTTACTCTTTTGTAATTGCTGTCCTTGCAATTCCATTTTTGACCTCCCTGGATAAAATATATTTGATAAATGCCTCTAAAACTTCGTCAATTGGTTTGTTGCCGTAAACTTCAACGACTCTGATTTTCTTTCCTTTGCCTGTCTCAAAAACTTGTTCTGAACTTGTTTCAGGATAATTTTCTCCCCGCAGAGCAGAGGAGCAGGAGGAGTCTTTATTGCCCTGCAGGGAGTTTATGTTATCCTGAAATGCCCCGAACCCTGGACTGCAAGGTTCCAGTGCAGGCTTGATTCGGGGCAGGACAAGCTTTGAAAAGTTTCCAGCATCCACTGGATTTTCTTCCAGGTTTGCAGAAACTGGCACAACATTCTTTTTTGTTTTCACTCTTTTAATCAATTTTTGCTCTCCTCTTAATCAATAAGTTTATTAAATTATATCAAAGTATTTATGTGAGTCAAGCAATCAATTTAAAGAAATTAATTAAAAGATTAGATTTTAACTTGCTTAACT
>Ga0315282_10003551_pt1 | contig 27943 bp, 24 predicted proteins | sample YL17G07_20_MG_FD_203693 | JGI IMG/M metagenome (GOLD analysis project Ga0315282, IMG submission 203693) | Sediment microbial communities from Yellowstone Lake, YNP, Wyoming, USA - YL17G07_20 | ecosystem: Environmental > Aquatic > Freshwater > Lake > Sediment | place: USA: Wyoming | collected...
TGCCGGAGTTTCCGCAGGGCCTTGGCCTCGATCTGCCGGATGCGCTCGCGCGTTACGGCAAAACTCTGTCCTACTTCTTCGAGCGTATGCTCGCTGCCGTCGTCCAGGCCGAACCGCATCTTGATCACCTTCTCCTCGCGCGGCGTCAGGGTCTTGAGCACCCCTTCGGTCTGTTCCTTGAGGTTAATGTTGATGACGGCTTCGGCGGGCGAAATCACGCCGCGGTCTTCGATGAAGTCTCCCAGGTGGGAATCTTCTTCCTCGCCGATCGGCGTCTCGAGCGAGATCGGCTCCTGCGCGATTTTCAGAACCTTGCGCACCTTGATGACCGGGATGTCCATGCGCTTGGCGATCTCGTCCGACGTGGGCTCGCGGCCGTACTCCTGCACCAGCTGGCGCGAGGTGCGGATCAGCTTGTTGATCGTCTCGATCATGTGCACGGGGATGCGGATGGTCCGCGCCTGGTCCGCAATCGCGCGCGTGATGGCCTGACGGATCCACCACGTGGCGTAGGTGGAGAATTTGTAGCCGCGCCGGTACTCGAACTTGTCCACGGCCTTCATCAGGCCGATGTTGCCCTCCTGGATCAAGTCCAGGAACTGCAGCCCGCGGTTGGTGTATTTCTTGGCGATGGAGACGACCAGACGCAGGTTGGCCTCAATAAGCTCGCGCTTGGCGGCCTCGGCCTCCAGTTCACCGCTGATGATGGTCTGATAGGTGCGCTTCAACTCGGGGGTTGTCGCACCGGTCCGCTCCTCGATTTCCGTCAGGCGCGCGCGGACTTGGCGCAGTTCCTTGCGCTGGTCCTTGTTCCCGTTGGCGCGCGTACTTTCCAGCTTTTTCGCCAGCCTGGAGATTTCGCGGTCCAGCGGGCGCACTTCTTCCACCGCCTGCCGGATTCTCTCAATCAGGCGCTTGCGCTCGAGGTGCGTGAACTCAATCGAGCGAATCAGCTTGGAGACTAGGATGCGGTGCCGCGCCACCGCCCAACTGTAGCGACGATAATCCCGCGGCCGTTTGCTGCGCGGGATGGATGCGAGCTTGGCCTTCAGTTGCCCCAGACGCTTGCTGAGGCGCTCAACTTCATCGACCTGGGCGATGACCTCCTGCAGGCGTTCCTCAATCTTGTCCTCGGTCAGGTCGTCGTCGTTGAAGGTGACGACTTCCTTGATGGGCCGGTTCCCTTCCTGCAGCGCCACGCGGAGCGCGTACAATTCCTGGACGACAATCGCCGACCGTGAGAGCGCCTTGAGCACGTTGAGCTGCCCGCGCTCGATGCGCTTGGCGATTTCCACTTCGCCTTCGCGGGTCAGCAGCGGCACGGTCCCCATCTCGCGCAGGTACATGCGGACGGGATCGTTGGTCTTGTCGAGTGCGCCGGGGGTCAGGTCGAGTTCGAGGTCCTCGCCGCCTTCCTCCATCTTGACGTCGTCGGGCTTCTCGAGCGCCAGCTTCTCGCCGGCCTTGGCGCGCGGAGACTCGAGCACTTCGATGCCCGCGTTGTCGAACATGGAGAGCAGGTCGTCGAGGTCTTCGGCGGAATGCACGTCGGAGGGAAGGAGGTCATTCACCTCGTCGTAGAGGAGGTATCCCTTCTCCTTGCCCATCGAAATCAGCTTGTTGAGCTGGTCAAACTTGTCGTCAAAGGCCAACGGATTGGACCCCCTGCGGGCAAACAAAAGTCACGGTGGATTGCTTCAAAAATGCAAAGCGACACCTCTCCACCTTCGGGCGGTGTCGCGTCCGGCAACCCAGAAGCCATCTTGGGAAGCAGCTCAATCCCCGATAGCTCCAGATAGTTTGATGTTATTCTACACCAAGTCGTTTGCAACTGTGCAGGAAATTCTCAGAACCCCCTCCCGGGCCGTAACTCCTTGTCTATCTTGGCCTTGGCCTCCTTCAGCTCGGCCAGTCGGGCAAAGTCCCGCCGATTGATGGCATCCTGTATGGCAGTTCGCAACAGATCGCGGTCGCGCTCTGCCTTTTTCATATGGAGTGCACGCATACACGCCAGCACCTGTTCCCGGTCGGGAACTTCACCCGATTCGAAAAGGGTTTCATAAACCAAGCGCTGAGTTTCCTTGCCCGGCCAAGACTCGGCGTGCGACGCCTCCAGTTTTTCGCCGCGCCGACGCGCTTCCCACAACTGCTTGAAGATCTCTCCAGCCGGCTGGCCCTCGCAGTCGCCGCTATCGACCAATTGCGGAAGGAACTCATCCGCGAGTTCTTCATTTTCGAAAAACGCCCGCAGCAGTTTCTTTTCGGCCGGCGTAGCCCTCGCGGGTTCCGTTCCCGGGTGGACCTGCAACTCGCGCCGGCCTTCTCCGGCCGCGCGCCTCAACTCCTCGCGGAGCAGCCGCTCTTCCAGGCGAAGCCGCTCTGCCAATCGGTTGGCGAGTTCAGCGCGCAGCATCGCATTCGGCACGCGCACCAGATACGGCATCACGGCATTGGCGGCGGCCACCTTGCCCTCCGGCCGCGAGAGATCGTGAGAGCCCGCCGCGCGCTCGGTGAGATAGTCCAGATAGGTCGGCGCCGCCGCGAGCAGTTCACGGTACGAGCTGGCGCCCTGACGGCGAATGAAAGAATCGGGATCGAGGCCGCCGGGCAGCGCCAGAACCTTCGCCTCGAAGCCTTCTTCGAGCAACAGGCTCAGCGAGCGCTCTGTAGCGGCGACACCCGCCGAGTCGGGATCGTAGTTCACGACGACCCGCCGCGAGTAGCGGCCGAGCAGCCGCGTCTGACTCTCCGTCAGGCTGGTGCCGCAACTGGCCACGACGTTTTCGACTCCCGCCGAAATTACGGCGATGCAATCCATGTAGCCTTCGACGAGGATGGCGTAGTCGAGCTTGCGGATCACGGCACCGGCGCGGTCGAGATGATAGAGCACGCGACTCTTCGTGTAGATGGCCGTTTCCGGCGAATTCAGGTACTTGGGCTGCTCATCGCCGAGCGCGCGACCGCCGAACGCGACGACCTTTCCCGACTCGCGGGCAATCGGGAACATGATGCGGCGGCGGAAGCGGTCGAAGTGGCGCCGGCCCTCGGAGTCGCGGAGCACCAGCCCGCTTTTCTCGAGCATCTCCGTTTCAAAGCCAGAATCGATCAGGCGGCGCGTGAGCGCCTGGCCGTCGGAAGGCGCATAACCCAGGAGGAAGCGCCCGACGATCTCGTCGCTCACGCCGCGGTCAGCCAGATAGGCGCGAGCGGCCCTGCCCTCCGCGGTCGCGCCGAGTTGGGAAGCGAAGAACTTGGCGGCGATCTCGTGAATCTTGTGGAGCGCAGCGCGCTCGCGCGCGCTTGCGTCGTAAGTCTCGTCGTGAATCGTCTCGCGCAGCCGCACACCCGCCTTTTCCGCGATGCGCCGCAGCGCTTCCGGAAAGGTCAGGCTATCGATCAGCATCACGAATTTGAATACATCGCCGCCCACGCCGCAGCCGAAGCAATGGAAAATCTGCTTCGTAGGATGCACGGCGAAAGAAGGCGTCTTCTCCTGATGGAACGGGCACAGGCCCATGAAGTTCGCGCCGGCTTTGCGCAGCTTGACGTAATCGCCGACGATCTTGACGATATCGGCCGCCGTACGAACTTCGTCGACTTGGCTCATTGAAGAACAGTCGTCAGTGGTCAGTCAACAGTTGACAGTCAACAGTCGACAGTGGAAGGTTGAAAGCAAGTCGTACAACAGGACTCACTCCGGTCGCCGAGCCTTGGTTGTCTCTCTTCACTGTTCACTATCCACTGTTCACTATTCGCTCTTACCGAGCCCCGAACCCCGAGTCCCGAGTCCCGGCTCTTTAGGGCAGCAGGACAATATTCGACGCGGGCTTGGAGAATTCTTCCGACTTGAACTGGGTGCGCAGAAAATCGAGGAACGCCCGGCCCTTGGGGCGGCCGTTCGCGCGCGAGGCACCAAGCTGAGCCAGAAACGTCAGCGCATCGCGAATTTCGCTGTCGCGCAGGCCGGCCATGCCGCGCGCCTGAGCTTCGGCCTTCTTGAATTCTTCGACCGCCGTCCTGACCGCATCGTAAACCTCTCGCTGTACGCGGTAGTCGGGAGGCTTTTCGTAATAGATTCCACTCGAGAGCGTCCGGTAAGCCTCCACCAGGGCTCCGAGTGCCGCCAGCACGTCGGAATCCGCCACCAGGCGGTTATCTTGCGCCGCGCGGCAGAGCGAGTAGGAGAGCGCCAGCAGCAGTTTCTCGTGCTCGGCGACGAACGAAGCCGGGATCCTGACGTCCGCGAACGGGACCTTCGACCAGTCCACTGCCCGTCGCTCGACGTCCCAGTGACGGCTGGCGACGAGATACGGGCAGTCCACGGGACAATCGATCGTGACTTCTCGTTCCGTACCGCAGCAGACCGCGCAGATCGTGTCGCCCCTGGTCGGGCAAAACCTTCGCGGGTTGCGTTTTTCGCAGATCGGACAGGCCAAAATTGCCCCTCGGTTTTCGCCGGCCACGCGGTGGACCCGTCAGTCAGCCAGGGGACTCCCTTCCAGCCGGAAAATCCATTATGCCACATTTCCGACTTCGCCCTTGGAGTGCGGCGGTCTCTGCCGCCGCCTTTCCCGCTGCGAGTCTCTGCTCGTCGGTCGGACGGGAGCGAAGATCCCGAAAGGCAAAACGGGAGCAGAGACTCCCGCACTCCAAAAAACCTCTTGACTGTCACGGCCGCATGCCCAAGATTGGAAGCCTCCGGAGAACGCTACCATTATGAGCCGAGAACCCTTAACGCGCACCGCAGACGTCATTGTGATCGGCGGCGGGTTGATCGGTTGCTCGATTGCCCTGCGGCTGGCGCAAGCGAAGCTGTGGGTGTGCGTGCTCGACCGAGGCGAGCCGGGCTCGGAAGCAAGTTCCGCGGCGGCCGGCATGCTCGCGCCGCAGGGGGAGACCGTCGAGCCGGACACTTTCTTCGAGTTGTGCGCCGCCAGCCGCGATCTCTACCCCAACTACATTGCCGAGATCGAGGAACTGAGCGGGCAGGATCTCGGCTACTCGCACGATGGCACGCTGCTCGTCGCCATTGACGAGGCCGAGTGCAGCGAGCTCGAGAAGATTTACGACGCCCAATCTCGGCGGGGCTTGCCGATTGACCGCCTCGCGCCGGAAGAGATTCATCGCCGCGTCCCCGGACTCTCGCCCGAAGTCCGCATTGGTCTATTCATTCCGGGGGACCACTGGGTGGACAACGAGCGGCTGAGCGCTGCGGTCGTCGTGGCGTGTCGGCGGCTGGGTGTGGACATCCGCCCCCAGCACGCCGTGACCAAGTTGAACGTCCGAGGCGGACGCGTGGAAGACATCGAGGTCATGACCGCCATTGCTTCGGCGGGCAACATCAAGCTATCCGCGAGCCATTTCGTTATCGCCGCGGGCTGCTGGTCGGCCGCCCTCATCGAACCCCTCGGCATCAAGCTCTCCATCGAGCCCTGCCGTGGCCAAATGATGGAGTTCGATTCGCCCGCGGATTTGCCGCTGGTGGTCCGTGCGGGCCATCACTATCTGGTCCCGCGCCCGGACCGGCATGTGCTCGTGGGAACAACGGCCGAATACGTGGGCTTCGACAAAGCGGTCACCGGCGAAGGAATGCTCTCGATTCTCGAAGGCGCCCAGCGCATCGCGCCATTCGTCAAGGGCTTGAAGTTTCGACGCGCCTGGTCGGGACTGCGGCCTGATACCGCGGACCATCTCCCGATCCTCGGCTGCGGTGAAATCCCCAATCTCTTTTTCGCCACCGGTCACTTCCGCAACGGCATCCTGCTCGCGCCGGTGACGGCACAAATCCTCTCCGATCTGATTCTGAGGGGCGGAACGGCCCGACCGATCGAAGCCTACCAGCCGACACGGCTCACGTAGCTTCCCAGTCCGTGCACATCTCCGGAGAGCGCGGAGGGGAAACTCCCCGGTAGGGGCATTCGGCGGTTAGTTGATTTCCGCCCACGCCGCGGCGCCGCGGCGGGGCGCGCCGGTGGAGGCCATGGAGTTCAGGAAGGCATCGAGAAGACTGGCGTCGAACTGCGTGCCTTTGCCCTTCTGCAGTTCCAGGACGGCTTCTTCCAGCGGGGAGGCTTTCTTGTAGGCGCGCTCGGAGATAAGCGTGTCGAAGCAATCGGCGATGGTGATGATCCGTGCGCCGATGGGAATCTGTTCACCCGACAGGCCGTCCGGGTAACCCTTCCCGTCCACGCGCTCGTGGTGATGGCGGACCATTTTGCCGATGCGCCCGATGGCCTTGACCTTGAGTGGCATCAGGATCCGTTCTCCCAAAGTCGAGTGGGTCTTCATCAGCTCGTACTCTTCCGGGGTCAGGCACGCCGGCTTGTTGAGCACGCTTTCCGGAACACCGATTTTGCCGATATCGTGCAGGATTCCCGCCAGACGGATTTCTTCCAGCTCATCCTTGGAAATCCCGAGTTGCTGCCCGATCTGCGCGGCCAGGCGCGAGACCGATTGCGAATGGCCCTCGGTGTAGTGGTCTTTGGCGTCGATCGTGAAGGCGAGTGCGGTGACGGTGTCCATAAGCGAAGGGTTATCTCCCTCGGTGCCTCGCGTGGCCTCCTCAAAGCGCGTCAAGTACTCGTTGAACACCTCGGGGCCGGTCGAAAACATGCGCTTGACGGCCACGCCCAGATAGGCGTGCAGCAACTGTTGTTCCCAGGCGGCGCGGGGCGAATCCGCCGAATGGGAAGCGACGCGCACGCTGTTGCCGCGCTCGTGCTTGGCCAGGTATACCCCGGACTCCGACACGCGCACAATTTCTTCCGCCGTCACTCCGTGGATGGGGAAGGTGGCGATGCCAAAGCTGGCCGTCACGCCGCGGCTGGCCAGGTACGAATCCGCCGCGAAGCTGGCGCGCAGGCGCTCGGCCAGGATTTCCGCCTGCTCGGTGCTGGTTTCCGGCATCAGGATGGCAAACTGATCGCCGCCCAGCCGGGCGACGACGTTGGATTGCCGGCAGCGCGCCTCCAGCACGCCCGCCACGGCGGTCAGAACCCTGTCGCCTTCCAGGTGCCCGTGCCGGTCGTTGACCTGTTTGAAATCATCGAGGTCCATCATGATGAGGGAGAAATGCCGGCCGGACCGCGGCGAGCGGCGCCACTCCGCATCCAGCGCCTCCATGAAGTAGCGATGGGTTTTCAAGCCCGTCAGGCTGTCCAGGACGGCCTGCTCTTGTGCGACCTGGTAGGCCTGCGCGTTCTTCAAGGCGATGGCCAACTGGTCGGCCAACATACAGAGCGTCAGCACGTCCTGCTGGGAAAAGCTGTGAGGCCGCAGGCTTTCGATACACAACACGCCCAGAACCTCGGACCGGTACTTCAGCGGAACCATTAGCGCGGAACGGACTCCGGAGTGGAACGGGATGTAGCGTTCGTCGCGGGTGACCTCGTTCGCCAAAACCGGTTCGCCGCTCTCGATGGCGAAACCCGCCAGCCCTTCGTCCCGCTTGCGCCGCTTCCCCAGCAGCGTGGGCGCGTACCCCTCCTGCGCCTCCATCACCAGCTCGTCGCGATCGCGGTCGATGGTTTCCACGCGGACCAGTTCGTACCCGAAAGCGCTGCGCAACTGCGGGCAGATGCTGGGGAGCAATTCTTTTGGGTCGAGGACCGCGGTGGCCTTGCGCGCCAGTTCGTTCAGCAGGGCCAAGTGGCGGGCACGGCGTTGCTCCTGCTGGAACAGCCGGGCGTTCTCGATGGCCACGGCTACTTCGCCGGCGAGCACTTTCAACAACTCAAACCGGCGCTCGTCCAGTGCACCCTCGCGCTCGTAGTCGGTCACGGCCAGCACGCCCATCGAGCCGTCCGAGAATTGGATGGGCACTCCCGCCCAGCACAGGATGCGAGGATCGATGGGCGAGATCCCCAGGCGCCGCGCCGTATTCAGGAAGTCGCGGACAATCAATAACGGCGCGCGCGTGCGCAGCACGTATTCGGAGAGCGCGTCGGCCGTGCGGCCGCGCGCCGAACCGCCGGCTCCATCGTCCAGGCCGGACACGGCCTCCGGGCGTCCGTCGGGCGACTCCTGGAGAACCAGCGAGAAGTTCGACGCCCCCAGCAAGCCCTTCAGCTCGTGCTGCAGAATCTGCAGTTGCATGTCCAGGTCGAAGGTCGCGCCGAGCGCTTCGACCACGCGATGGAGGACTCTCAACTCTTCGTCGTGACGCTCCGCGGCCTTCTGAAGCGAGCGGTTCTCGAGCGCCACGGAGATCTGGTTTCCGATGGCCATGGTCAGGCGAAGTTCGCCCGGCCGGAAGGTCTTCACCTGGCGGCTGCCCACGACGAGCACACCGTAGGACCGGTCCTGCGTCTGCAGCCCCACCACCAGCAACGTTCTCGGCCCTTCCGCGGTGATCACTTCACGGAATTGCGGGAAGAGCGGGTCGCGGTGCCAAGCGGCGACCAGGTCCGGGCGGAGCAGGTCCGGGAAAACCATCAGGCTGCCCCAGCGCTCGCCCGAAGAGGAAAGGTAGCCACGCAGGGGACCCTTGGAGAGCCGTGCCAACGCCTGCTCGGAGAAACCTCGAGCGGCCGAGTAATCCACGCCGTTCGTCCCGGGAATGTGCAGCAGGGCAAAACCCTGGGTCAGGCCGAGCGCCTGGAGAAGTCCGTCGAGCGTCTGGTCGACCAGTTTCTTCAGGTCCGGCGTCGAGGAAATCGCCGTGGTGAGCAATTGCAGGTTCGAAAAACGCAGCAATTGCGCTTCACTGCGTTTTCCTTCGGTCCGGTGGTGATGCAGCCTCTGGAGAATGAAGACAAGAAGAATGAACGTGGTAAGGGTGGGGAGGAACAAGATGGGAGGCAATTGGCCGAGAGTGGTCCCCATCGCAGCGCTCTCCAGGCGGACAAAACGGAACCCTGCCGCCTCTTCCTCTGCGTCCTTGCCCGTCCAACCCTTCGCCTGGCGCTTTGTCGATGGGTTCTTGGTTTCAGATCTGAAACCACACGCAATCGAACCGTCCCTCCCGACGCTTCGACTGCCACGTGGAGAAGTAGGCGAACTATAGCCGAATGGCACACAATCGTCAATGCTTATCCTTACCGGCCGTCAGTTTTGGGGAGAAAGCCCCCGGGACCTCAGAATTCAGGCAAAGTTGCTTCGGACGGCGAGGAAGGCTCTAACTTACTCTGGCGGAAGGGGATACGCAGCATGATGGGAGTCAGAAGCGTGGTTATCAATACCAGAACCACCAAAAGGGAGAAAACGCGCGGCGCGATTAGCGCGGAAGTCCAGCCAATCGTCGCCGTGATCAAACCGACTTCCCCGCGCGGCACCATTCCAATACCCACGATGAGGGAGTCCCGGCTGGACATCCGGCTCAGCCACGCGCCCAAGCCGCAGCCCAGAACCTTTCCGCCGACGGCGACGATCAACAAGGTCAGGAAGAAGGCCCAGTGCCCACCCAGCGTTCGGGCGTTGATCTCCAGGCCGATGGAAACGAAGAACAGTGGGCCAAGGAAAGAGTGACTCAGGGAACGGGTTTCTCCTATGACTTCCTCTTGAGCGGGAGTGAAGCCCACCAGAACACCGGCCAGATAAGCACCTGTAATCGCTGCCATGCCTCCGAGAGCATCGGCCAGAAACGCGAAGAGGAAGGCCAAGGCCAGCGCTACCCCCAGCACGACATGCTGGCCCGCCAGCTTCTTGGCCCGCCGGAAAGCCCACTGGACGACGCGCGGGCCCAGTCCCACCGCCACCAAGAGAAACGCCGCCATCCGCGCCAATGTCATCCCGATGCCGCCCCACCCCAAGCCGGCCGTCGCATGACTTCGCGGCTCGAGCGCGATGACGAAAGAAAGCACGACCAAACCCAGAATGTCGTCGATGACCGCCGCGCCCAGAATTGTCGAACCCGCTGGCGAGCGCAGCTCGCCGAGATTCATCAGGGTCTGCGCAGTGATGGAAACGCTGGTGGCGGTCAGGACTGTGCTCACAAATACCGCTTCGGGCCAGCCCAGCCCAGCGGCCCGCGCCGCGGCTGTCCCGGCGGCCAGAGGTAGGATCACCCCACCGCATGCCGCACTCAGGGCTGAACCTACCGTGCGTCGCATCAGGACGACGTCGGTCTCGACGCCGGCCAGGAACATCAACACCACAACCCCAAGGTCAGCTAGCACCTTGAGGGCAGCGGCAACCGAAATGGGCGCGCCCGCCACGGACACGGGAGCCGAGAACCAAGACAAGTGCAATACGTCGAGCAGCGTGGGGCTAGCCACGACGCCGGCGAGAAGCTCTCCTAGGACGATCGGAAAACCCAAACGCGCGGAGAGGTCCCCCAGGCCCCTCGCCAGGAGGATCGGCACCGCGAGCAGGAGAAGGATCTGGAGTGAGATGTCCACGCGTCACCGACAGTTCAGCCCTCAGAGCCGCGCCTCACCGGGGCCCTGACTTCAGCCGAAAGTAGGAACGGCCGAGGAAGAAAAGTAGGGCCGCCAGACAGCCACCGAAAACCGGCCAGGCTGGCGCCCGGAAGAGGCCTACGAGCAACACCGCCACGATCATCGCGGCGGCCAGCCCAGTCCGTTCCTGCGAGACCGCCAGCATCAGCACACGAGCCTTCTTCGCATGGGTCTGAGTCATCTCTAGCTCTCCACCGCCAGGGGCTGGCCTGCCCGGCGTCAACTCATGTGAAGCAGGAGCGCCGTCAGAAGCGTGAATACCACTCCTGCACCCAGGGCAACTCCAATTCGGGAAAACGGTTTGTTCCACCACGGCCGCGCGTAATCGCTTTTCTCGCGCTGCCTTTCCTCGCGGAGCAACTGCGCCACAAGCTTGCGTTCTTCAACCGTGGCCGCGCACTTGAGCGCCAGAGACATCTGTTCGTAACCCTTCTGCGGGACACGCAATTTGAAATAGAGTTGGCCGAGCTTGAAATGAGCCTAAAAGCTTTCCGGCTCAAGTTCGATTGCTTCCTCGAGATGATCGAGCGCCGGGTAGATGCGACTGTCAAGAGCATAAGCGATCCCCAAGCCCACGTGCCCGTCGGCGAACTCAGGGGCGAGGCTGAGTGCCTGCTCGAAGCAGGCCGCCGCCGCACCCGCCTCGCCCAGGTTCAGGCGCTCCATCCCCGCCTGGAACAGACCGTGCACGCCGAGGGGCAGTCGCGAAGCGGGACTCCGTTCGAGTTCCGCGGCGCCCTCAGGCTCCTGCCGAACATCCGCGATCTCCACTACCTGAATTTCCTCTCTCATACTCTCCCCCTATCAACCCAGCCGGACGCGGTGAGCCCGCGGTCAAGCCTGTGCTGCCTTACCGACTCCGCTGAGCGGAAGCTTCTCCCGATAGGCTTTCAAAGCAAATTCCGGATAGCCGAGCGCGCCCATCTCCGGAATATCCAGCCCTTCGAGTTCGCTTTCGGCGCTCACCCGCTGTCCCACCACGAAGTCCACGAACAGGTTAAAGACGAACGAGAGGGTGAACACAAAGCCCAGCAGCGTGACCACGCCGATCAACTGGGCGATCAGTTGCCCGGGATCGCCGTAGAACAAGCCACGCACTGAGCCCGAAACACCATTCCAGCTTCCGCCGTAGTTCGAGGTCCCGTCAGCGAACAACCCGGCCGAGACCACGCCCCACAGGCCGTTGATACCGTGAACCGAGATGGCGCCCACCGGATCATCCACCTTCGCCACGCGATCGAAAAACTCCACGCTCAGACAGACTAGGACACCCGCGATCAACCCGATAATTGCCGCACCGACGGTATTGACGAAGCCGCTCGGAGCGGTGATGGCCACGAGGCCCGCCAGCAATCCGTTGCCGCTCATCGAGGCGTCAGGCTTCCCATAGCGGATCCACATATACAGGAGCGCGCCGAAGGAGCCGGTGCACCCGGCCAGCATGGTGTTGACCGCAATCGACCCAATGCGAAGATTGCCGTTCCCGGAAGCGCCCAGCGTGCTCCCCGGATTGAAGCCGAACCATCCGAAGGCCAGGATGAAGCAACCAGCCAGAACGAGCACGAGGTCGTGCCCGGGGATGGCATTCGACGAACCGTTGCGGTTGTACTTGCCAAGCCGCGGCCCAATCGTCATGGCGACGGCCAAAGCCGTCAGGCCACCGACCGCGTGCACAACGCCCGAACCGGCAAAATCACAGTACCCGTGCCCGAGGCCGAAATTCGCTCCCAACTGCGATAACCAACCTCCGCCCCAGGCCCAATTCGCAAAGAGCGGATAAGTGATGGCCGCGAGGAAGACGGAGGAAATAGCAAAGGCCGCAAACTTCCAGCGCTCCGCGGCGGCGCCCGTCACGATGGTTGATGCAGTGTCCATAAAGACCATCTGGAAGAGGAAGAGCACCATCACCGCCACGTCATAGGTCCCGCCCTGGGTGAGGAAGAAGCCGTGCGTCCCGAACAGGCCCCAGCCCTTGCCCGCCGCGTGGAGGGAAAATTCCGAACTCAGTGGGGCTGTCCCGCCAAGATTCGCCACGCCACCCACGCCGCCCATCTGCAAGGCGAACCCGCAGACCCAGTAGGCGAACAGGCCGAAGCCGTAAACCATGAAATTCATCATCATGGTGTGGTTGGCGTTCTTGGCGCGACAGAGCCCGGTCTCGACCGTGGCAAAGCCCGCTTGCATGAACATCACGAGGAAGCCCGCCACGAGGGTCCAGACGAAATTGATGGCCACTTTGTTCTGGCCGATCTGGTTCAGCGCATCGCCCAGCGTCAAACCCTTCTTCGAGTCGGAGACAGCAATGTCGTTCACCGTCCCCGTCTTGCTCCCCCCCGGGTCGCCCTGGGCCATTTCCTCGGCCGCCGGCGGGCTCGCCTCGTTCACCGCCACGGGCGCATCCAATTTGGGCGCGGGCGCGGCCTGAGTGCTGGTCGTCGGGGGTGATGGGTTTTCCGCCCAGGCCGCCGGCCCGCATAACAACATTAGGGCCGCTGCCGGCAGCAGCGACCGTCGTAACCGCTCAATACATGAACGCATGTCCACGTCACCTCATGCAGAGAGATTTTTTATCGCTTCCAAATGGCCTGCTTCAGGTAGGCACCGTTGAGGAAGCCCAGAATGCCCGCCAGACACATCGCCATCCCCACCAAACACAACGTCAAGCGCACGGCCGAAGAATCCGTCCAGGTCAGCGCCGCCACGGGAATCAGCCAGCCGAACACCGCCATGAGTAAACCCAGAGCTCTCATCGAAGTCTCCTCTTGATGTACATTTCGCTTGCCCGTGGCCATCTTGCGGTTGTCGTGCAACAGCGACGGGCAGACAAGGGGAAAGGGTGTTGCGTTATTCGCTTGTGAATTCGAGGCGCTTGATCCGATAGAAGCCGACCGACGAATGGATCAAGAGCGACAGGCCCGCAAGGGTCAGAATCACACCAATGATGGGGTGACTTGACCAGGCCACCAGCCCTGCGGGCAGGAACGTAAAGCCCAGAATGAAAATCGCCAGGCAACTTCCCTGTTGTCGATTTGCCGCCACTTGAAACCTCCGAAGAACAGGATTGAGGATTTGGGATTTGCGATCTAGGGAAGCAGTGAAGTGTCGGCCGACTGCCTGGACTACGGGGCGGGCCGCCAGAGCCTAGCCCCTGAATCCTAGATCCTTGATCCCAGCTCGTGCTTTTATATGTCTAAGTACAACGCCCTGTCGTAGGCCTGGCCGCAGTCACAGAGCAAGGGTCCCATACCCGTCGGCGTCATTCCTTGCTGTCCCCTACTTCGCATGGGCACTTTGCGCCCGCGGGATTTGACTTACTGCGACTCGCGCGTATCGAACGTGTAAACCAGCCCGGCGGCGACCGTGTTCTGACGGCCGATAGGCTGGTCGCCCTTCACGAACGTCGGTTGATTGGAATAGTCGTAGCGGTACTCGAGGCGCGTCAGCAGGCGGTGCGCGACGCGGCGCTCAAACGTCCCCGTAAACTCCTTCAGTTGCTGCCCCGTTCCCGTGGTGAAGCCGTTCGGATCGTTGAACCACTCGTAGCGCAGGGCGAAGGCGTTGCGCTCGTCGAAGGCGTAGCGCACGTAGCCCGCCACGCCCTGCCAGGAAACGGGGTCGAGCAGCCCCGCCATCCGATCGCCGCGTCCGTAGTCGTAGTTGAGGATGAACGAGAGTTTGTCGGTCGGCGAGATGGTAACGACGGTGTCGGAGAGCTGGCGCCAGTTCTGGTTAGTTCCTGCCTGCTCTGGACCCGCCATGTAACCCTGAGCCAGGCCGAACTTCTTGTGGGGATTCCAGTTGAACGTCACCCCATACGTCTTTCCGGTGTTGTTGTCCACGATGCTGTTCCAGCCGTTTACCACGAACCCGCTCAATGCATACTTACTGTTGAACGTGTATTTCGTCCGCAAGCCGAAGTGGTAGAAAGGAATCGCGTAGGTGAAGAGGATTCCGCGAGAGTAGTTCCAGTTATCCTTGGTCTCAATCACCTCGGCACCGTGCGGCGTGACGAATTTCCCGAAGTCCACCTGCAGGCCGTTCTTACCCACGGGAGCGAGATAGGAGAAGTAACCTTCCTTGAGATACTGCGCGAATCCGAGCCCGCCCGGGTCGCTGGCGTTCACGACGTTCATCGCCTGCCCGTAGCCCAGCGCCAACCGGAAGCCGAGCCGGCTGTTCGACGCGTCCGGGGGCTTGTCGAGAATGAGCTCGATCATGTTGAGTGCGAACTGGTTGGAAGGCCCGTCGAACGCCCGAAAACTGGAAGTCCGAGAGTGAGGTTGGTTGAAGTTGTAGCCGTAGTAGCCGTCGACAAAACCGCTCAGGCTCGTCGAGCCCGGAATAGACTGCAGGATGTTCGGTGAAGAGGTCGCGGCTGCCGCTTCGGTGCTGGGCGCCATCGAGGAAGCCGGCGTGGCCCCCGGCGTCGCGGCCGGAGCCGGTGCGCCGGACGGGCTGGGTGCAGGCTTTGACTCCTTCACTTCGCTCTGCACTCGCGCCAGTTCGCCCTGGAGCTGGTTGATCTGTTTCTGGAGATCCTCCAGCCGCTGGCGAAGTTCCTCGTCTGTCCCTGTTGAAGAATCGCTACTCTGAGCCCTGAGTCCAGGAGAAACCAAAAACAACAGACAAAAGCCCATCACTGCCCAGTAAGAGTAACCAAGTTTCCTCATCGTGTTGCATTTCGCTTTCTCCCCCGAGGCCGGATGCGGATCGTGCGCTCCCCGATTCCGCCGACCTCAACGACCAACAATTCGACAGTAGAGTTCAGACATTTTTTCGTCAAGCAAATAGAATTTCTGGAAGAGATAAAAAAACTTTGGACAAATCAAATTTATGGCAGCGATAATCCAGCATCCACAGTCTGTCGAGAGAGCCAGCGAATGATCGCGCACATCCCTGCACGAGGCGCGGGCATGCCGAAAGAGCCACCGTCTTGCCCGCACAGGAAAGTCGTCTTCACAAAACCCCTAATGTCGCGCTGCGCTTCCGCCGAATACAGATACAGGCTAAATCGCCTTGAACAGCGCCCATCCCAAACCCGCCTTCAAACGCGTCGTGGCGCTGTCACCCTTGGCGGCAGGATCCTCCTAGCCTGCCGCCAGGGGACTTTTCCCCTCGGCGTTTTTCCGGCTCAGCGACCCGACCGCGGGGCGGGGCGCATTGCCACAAACGCCCCACACGTGTAAAATTATGCTGTAGGGTTCACAGGGCTCACAGACCCGCAAATCCAAATGCGTTTCCCTCTTGCCATCCTTCTGGCAGCGTCGCTCCTGGCGCCTTCCCTGCGCTGGGCAACGATGAGGGCGCCGCTCGAGTCCTGCGCTTGCCCGCCCGCCGCGTGCTCGTGCGCAGGCCACATGCATGGCGCGGGCCACGCACCGGTGTGTGCCATGGCCAATGGTGGCCGCTGCGGAATCGCACCTGCTGACCCCGCAATCCACACGCATGATCTGAACCCGCTGCCTGTCCCAACCGAGTTGGCATTTCGCATCATGGTCTTCTCCTCGGGATGGAATTCCCCGGGTTCTGTAGTTCTTCTCCTAGCCGGGCATAGCCACCCACCCAAGCAACCCCCACGTTCCGCGGCCTGAAGGTTCCTCAATTCCAATCTGCACGGAACCTCGATCCGGGGCGCTGGGTGGGGATCTCTCTCCCCGTTCGCGTGAGACCTGGATTCCACTGTCGGCGCCGGGTCCGAGGAAATCACATCTCGTGGAGACTGCCATGAAACATTGGATATTGGCGGGAGGCTTGGTGGTGACTTCATCCATCGCCCCAGCGGCCCGCGCAACAATTTTCGGTAATGTCCGTGGGATCGTCCACGACCCGCAACACCAGCCCATCGCTGGAGCACAGGTGACGCTGCGCGCGCGCGCTTCCGCTTGGTCTCAGGAAACGCGCACCAACGCCGACGGCGAGTTCGCCTTCGCGGCCGCTCCCCTCGGCGAGTACTCCCTCGCGATTATCGCGGAGGGCTTTGGCGCCAGCGAGAAGGCGATCGAGGTGGCATCAAACAGCGCACCGATTCTGCATTTCCTTCTGCAGATCGAAACCGTGAAGCAGTCGGTCGAGGTCTCCGCAGCCCCCGAAGCCATTCCTCTCGAATCTTCGGCTGCACGCACCGTCGTCAACCGCGAACAAATCGCGCGCACGCCGGGTGCGAGCCAGACAAACAGCCTGGCGATGATCACCGATTTTGTCCCCGGCGCCACCGTGATCCACGACCAACTCCACATCCGCGGCGGCCACCAGGTCAGCTGGCTCGTGGACGGCGTTCCGGTCCCCAACACCAACATCGCGTCGAACGTCGGACCGCAGTTCGATCCCAAGGATATTGACTATATCGAAGTTCAGCGGGGAGGCTATTCCGCCGAATACGGCGACCGGACGTTCGGCGTCTTCAACGTGGTCACGCGCTCCGGCTTCGAGCGCAACCGCGAAGCCGAATTGTGGCAAATTACGGCAACTTCCACACCACCAACGATCAGCTCAGCTTTGGCAGCCATACGGACCGGTTCGCGTATTACGCCAGCGTGAACGCCAACCGCTCGGATCTGGGGCTGCAGACGTCGGTCTCGAAAGTCCTCCACGACCTCACGAGCGGAGTCGGCGGGTTTGCCTCGCTGATCTTCAACGCCACGCCGCACGATCAGCTCCGGCTGACTACCTCGCTGCGTCGCGACCATTATCAGATCCCGAATTCTCTCGACGACCAAGCAGCGGGCATCCAGCACTTGAATCGCGAGCGCGACGCCTTCGTGAATTTTTCCTGGGTCCGTACCGCCAGCCACGGCCTGTTGCTCACCGTCTCGCCCTACTACCATTTCAACTGCGCAGACTACCTCGGGGTATCCGGCGACCGGCCGGTCATTCCCGAGAATGACCGCTCCTCTCATTACGTCGGCGCGAACGCCACACTCTCCGTCATCACCGGCAAACACAATGCGAAGGCGGGAGTGACGGGCTTCGCCGAGCGAGAGAACACGTTCCTGAGCCTGACCTCGACGGATCCTGGTGTGGCCTCGCTCGCGCAACGTGAGCAGGTTTGGGGTAACGTCGGCGCGTTGTTTGTCGAGGACCAGTACAAACTCACACCCTGGCTCACATTCAACGGCGGTGCGCGGCTTACCCGATTCTCGGGTTCGCTCACGGAAACCGCCGCCGACCCTCGCGCGGGAGCTGCGCTGCGATTGCCCAGGCTCGGCTGGGTGCTCCAGGGCTTCTACGGCCGTTACTATCAGCCGCCGCCCCTCACGACCGTGTCGGGTCCACTTCTGGATCTTGCCTTGGCCCAGGGATTCGGATTCATCCCGTTGCGCGGCGAAAGAGACGAGCAGCATGAAATCGGCCTGACGATTCCCGCCCGCGGCTGGCTCGCGGAAATTACCAACTTCCGAACCGGGGCAAAGAATTTCTTCGACCACGACGTGCTCGGGAATTCCAACATCTTCTTTCCACTCACCCTGGAGCGCGCGCGCATTCGCGGCTGGGAGGCAAGCCTCCGGTCTCCCCGGCTTTTCGGCCGGGCGAGCACGCGCCTTGTCTACTCGCATCAGCTCGTCGAGGCGCAGGGAGGAGTCAGCGGAGGGTTGACAGACTTTGAGCCTCCCCAAGAGGCGGGCTACTACTTCCTGGACCACGATCAGCGGGACACGTTGAGCGCCAGCCTCTACCTCGACCTGCCGCATAGGGCCTGGGCTTCACTCGTGGTTGCTTACGGCTCGGGATTTCTGAATGAGGACGGGCCGGCGCATCTGCCGTCGCACACCACCGCCGACCTAGCGCTGGGGAAGTCGTTCGGTGAGTCATGGTCCGTGCAGGTGCAGGCCCTGAATCTGACCAATCACCGCTATCTGCTGGATAACAGCAACACGTTCGGGGGGACGCATTTCGCTCACCCGCGTCAGGTGTCTGTCGAACTACGCTACCGTTTCCATTTCTGAGTTTGGGTGGTCGTCGCGCAGCCCTTGATTCTCGTCGTTGCAGGCCCACGAGCCTGTCTTCCCTTCTCCAGGCGGATGGCATAGGATGGTGAGTTTGGACGAGCGGCGATGGCCTCTGCTGAATACTCAACGTTTGGCCCGCCGCCAGACACACTATGACTGGCTTCCGTGTCCGCTTTGCTCCTTCTCCCACGGGCTACCTGCACGTGGGCGGAGCGCGCACAGCGCTCTACAATTGGCTCTTCGCGCGGCACCACGGCGGCGTGTTCATTCTGCGCATCGAGGACACCGACGTGGACCGCTCGAAACCCGAGCTGACCACCGCCATCCTGCGCAGCATGGAGTGGCTGGGGCTCACGTGGGACGAGGGCCCGTTCCATCAATCGGAGCGCCTTGACCGCTATCGCGCCGTGGCCGCCGAACTCGAACGCCTCGGCCACGCTTATCCCTGTTTCTGTACGGTTGAAGAACTCCAGTCCAAACGCGCCAAGGCCGAAGCCGAGCGCCGCCCCTGGAAATACGATGCGGCCTGCCGCAATCTGCCTCAAGCTGAGCGCGAGCGGCGACGCGCCGCGGGTGAGCCGTTCGCTATTCGCTTCCGCGTTCCCGTCTCCGGGAAGACCAGCTTCGAGGACCAAGTTTTCGGACTGATCGAAATCGAAAACAGCGACATCGAGGATTTTGTTCTGCTGCGCTCCGACGGGAACCCCACGTATCACCTCGGCGTGGTGGCGGATGACCTGGACATGCGTGTGACGCACGTCGTCCGTGGCGCCGATCACCTCTCGAACACACCGAAGCAGATCCTGATGTACCAAGCGCTCGGCGCCGCGATGCCGCTCTTCGCCCATCTTCCGCTCATCCTCGGGCCGGACCGCACACGCCTGTCAAAACGACATGGCGCGACTTCCGTTGAGGCCTACCGAGAACAAGGAATCCTGCCGGAGGCTCTGGTCAATTTCCTTGCCCTGCTGGGCTGGACGCCGCCCGACGGAAAAGAAATCGTCCCACTCGAGGAAATGGTAAAGACGTTCGATCTCCGCGCGGTCTCGAAGTCCAATGCGGTCTTCGACCCCGAAAAGCTCGCCTGGATGAACAGCGAGTACCTGCGGAGCTTGCCAACCGAACGATTGTTGCCGCTGGTTGAAGAGGAATTGCGAAGCGCTGGACTCATTACCAAGTCTGGGAGTCAGGAGTCAGAAGTCAGGAGTCAGAATGAGGAGCGCGATCGGCTGCGAGCGCGGATTCAGTTGCTCCAGTCACGAGCGCGGACTTTGAGGGACTTCTCCGGCGCCTTCCGCGCCTTCTTCGCGGATGAATTCGAGTACGAACCCGAAGCAGCGAGGAAGTTTTGGAAGGACGCGTCACTGCCCGATTTGCTCGCGGCACTCGCCCAGCGACTTTCCAGCACCGAGCCATTTGATGTCCGAGCGACCGAGCAATCGCTACGTGGACTGGCGGAAGAGAAAGGCGTGAAGGCCGGGCTGGTTATCAACGCCACGCGCGTGGCGCTGACCGGTCAGGGCGTGGCGCCCGGACTCTTCGATGTTATGGTGGTTCTCGGGCGGGACCGTGTGGTGGGGCGGCTTCTCAGGGCAGCGAAATATCTGCGGGGGTAGCGCCGCCCTTCTGGGCGGCGGGTGCCCGGCTAAAGCCGGGCGCTACGATTTCTTCTCGAACTTCTCGATTAGAACCACCGCCACCGCCGCGACCGTGGCGACAATCTCCAGCACGCGTTTGACCTTCTTCAAATTCAACACGCCGGCCACTCTCCTACGGGCAACCAGACTTTCGTGGGCAGCTTTTCATTATATCGCTCCAGGCTTACCAGAGAACCTCGGACGCCGCGCGGAAAAATCTCCAGCATCCCGAAGCAGCGGGGCAGCGAAAACCTCTGCTGGCCGGCGCTCCCCGGGTTGAAGAACAGCTTGTGTCCCATGGTCGACAGGCAGGGCTTGTGGCTGTGTCCGAAAATCACCACCCGCGTGGCCTCGTCGAAGGTCTTCAGGAAAGCGTCGCGGCGCTCGGGCTGCATCTTCCCTAGCAACTCGCCGTCAGACCACGCCTCCAACTCGGATTGCGGGATTGCCAGCTGGTGCCGAACTTCCACCTGCACATTGTCGAATTGCATTGTGAGTGAGGGAGGAAGTTCCAGCTCGCCCGGGTCCACGTTGCTGCGCACGGCGTGGACCTTGGCAATCCGGCCGAGTTCGTCGAGGATTTCGGCGGAGCCAACGTCGCCGCCGTGAACGATCGCGTCCACTCCCGCCAGCATCTCCGGCAGGCGCGGGTCAAAGTACGCGTGCGTGTCGGAAACAACACCGATCTTCATGCGGAAACCTCAAGCCACGGGCGCCGACCGAGCGCGAGGATGGCCACCGATATTACCTAGCGGCGCCTCCCACGTAAAGTTGAATCAGCACACAGAACGGAAGCCGCCAATGTTCGCCGCCGGCGTTCGATCACTGGTGCCGGGCCTGTCCGGACTTGACCTCCGCGACGATCTTCTCGGCCAGCTTGCGTGAGGTCTCGCAATTCGGATAAGTGATGAGGCAGTAGGCCACACTCGAATTGCAGCCGCACGGACAGGGTTCCATGTTCAGGCGGTAGAGCGCCCGCATCTTCTGCTCGGGAGATAGGCCGACAAGGAGCGAACCAGGGAGTTCGGTAATATTGGTCGGAACGAACTCCCGCGCGAGTTTCGGGCAATCAGCCGGTGCAGGACCGAGCGGCGCCGGCGTGAAGTGAGCGGGCCGGGGGGTTAGCGCCCACACCAGGGCGGCGAGCAACCCCAACGTCAAGGCGACCATCGCCACGGCGCCGCGCTGGGGGCCGCTGCCGCGTGCAGGCTCCCCTGGCGACGTCGAGTTGGCAGGTGTGGAATCCATCCGCGCTCTGGCGGCTCATAGGCTCTTGCGCGCCGGCTCGAGTTCCCCCAGGCTTTTGAAGACGTCAGCGTTCAGAGGTTTCAGAGACCTACCGCGTCCCACCACGTTCACGGTCAGCGTCACCGGAACACTCTTGGGAGGAAGGCAGGCATGGTCGTTGCAGGCCTGGTAGTTGAATGTCCCTTTCAGGGCATAAACTCCCGGGCTCGCGGTCCGCGCCACCTGGAGCAGCGCTCCCACCGTCAGATTCCCTTCGTAAACCGAAAGCTGCTTCTCTGAAAAGGCAAACTTCTTCAGTTCCCCCTTCGGATACACCACGTTCTCCACGCTGACCTGCTTAGGTGGCTCGAGCTTCCACTCCGTGGGGATCAGGTAATCGAGTGTCGGCTGGTGGTCGTTGATGTGATAGCCGGGCGCGATGCGGGCCACCGCGGCGACTTTGATCGTCTTGCCTGGATGAACGCCGTCGGCTTCGAGCACGGTCTTCACTTCGACTACCTGCGGCGAGTTCTGCGCCGCAGCCACGCCCGCCGCGAGCGCCGCTAGCAGGGCGGCGCCGAGGAGGTGTAACGAACTCGAGGGAGCGCTCTTCATGAGAGGAAAGGACCTCGCCTACACGGTGGGTTTTAGGAATTTCTCGAGCTGTTCGCGCGCGAGGCGCTTGCTCACGCCGCAGGCGCGGTCATTCTGGCGGCACTTCAGGACGTTCAGATTGCACCCGCAGTCGCACTTCATTGATTCCAGCTGCTTCTTGAACATGGCCACCTGCTGCGGGTTTAGTTTGGAGAGATTGACACCCGGAACCTCAGAATCAATCTCCGCGGGATCCCCGAGCTGGATCTGCTCCGTTGGCCGCACGCCGCCCACCTGCTGGAACTGCGCCACTTCCCCCTGGGCGTTGGCGGCCAGCAGGGTTTTGATTTCCTCTTCGAAGACCGAGACGTCCGTGGCACCCATGTGCTTGGAGTAAATACGGCCGTCGCGGCCGATCACGAACGTCGTCGGCAGTCCTAGAATGCCGCCGTAGAGTTCCGTGACCCGCTGGTCGCCCATGGCCACGGCGTAGTTCATACTAAACTCACGGTAAAAGTCGCGCACCGGCTCGACGCTGTCGTCCATCGAAACCCCGATCATCACCAGGCCCTGGTCGCGGTAGCGCTCCTGGAGTTTGACGAAGCCGGGAATCTCAATCCGGCAGGGGCCGCACCATGTCGCCCAGAAATCCAGCAGCACGACTTTGCCCTTCTGGTTGGCCAGATCGATTTTCCGCCCGTTGAGATCGTTCAGGCTGAAGGCCGGCGCCATCGGCCGGTCTTTGCTCTGCGATTTGAGGGGCTGTTTCTGTGTCGCCGGTGCGATCCAGTAGCGGTTGATGAAATACAGTCCGACTACGACCAGGATCGCCAGTACGGCGCCCAATGCCACTTTGTAGCTCTTCACCGATTCACTCTCCATGCCTCAGCCCGCAAATGTTGTGGCCGCCTATCGCCGCCCTTCGAGGATCGGCGCCCCGCGAGCGCCACCGGAAAACCTGGTCATCGCGCGCGCTTCACGGCCGGAATTCCGGTTTCGCCAACCGCTCGCTCACGGCGTGACGTGCGCAGATACCAGTAGAGCCCCGCTGCCGCCCCGAGTGCCAGCAGGGCGATGAACTGCGAGGTCGAGAGAAGATGGTTAAAGACAAACCCGCGGTCTGCGTCCCCCCGCAGGAATTCGATGCCGAAGCGCGCCACCGCGTAAAGGGTGATGTAGCGCAGGAAGATCTGGCCGTCGTACTGCTTCGCCCGGTAGCTCCAGACGAGTATCGCGAAGATCAGGAAACACGCCAGCGATTCGTAGATCTGGGTCGGGTGGAGCGGGATGCCCAGCGGCGTCCCCGCCACTTCGTGCGCAAACGGATTGGTGAAGACCACACCCAGCGCCGAAGTCGTGGGCTTGCCGTAATCGCAGCCCGCCGCAAAGCACCCGAGCCGTCCGATGCCCAGGCCCAGCGCGATGCTCGGCGCGTAAACGTCGAACACTTTCCACATCGGAAGGCGATACACACGCGTATACCAGACCGCAAAGAAAACCGCGGCGATAAAGCCGCCGTAAAAGACGCCGCCCGCGAGCAGCGTGGAGCGGCTCACGAGCTCGGACGGATGCTCCCAGTAAAACCGCCAGTCGGTCAGCACCATGAGCACCTTCGCGCCCAGCAGCGCCACGACAATGAGCCAGGTGCTGAAGTCGAGCAGACGCCCGGAGTCGAGCCCTTCGCGCTTCCCCTGGCGGACGACCGTATAGATCGCCGTGAGCAGCGCCGTCACCAGCAGTACGCCGTAAGTCGGCAACTGAAAGAAGCCGAAATCAAAAAGGATGGGATGCAGATTCGCTCCGTCTGACGTAACGCCGGCCTTCAAGCCGGCACATGTGCCCGGCTAAAGCCGGGCGCTACAACGTAAACACGTTCAAGAAACTCAGGTACCCCGAGAGCATCCCGAGTTTGTTAAACGCCATCAGCGCGCCGATGGCGATGAGAAGGACTCCCGAAAGCACTTCCACCACCTGCAGGTGCCTCCGGAATCCTCCGTAGAATTTCATGAACTGGCTCAGCCCGAGGCCCGTCAGGATGAAAGGAATCGCCAGTCCCGCCGAGTAAATCGCCAGCAGAAACATTCCCTGGAAAACCGTGTCGCGCGTGGCGGCAAGCGCCAGAATGCCGGTCAGGATCGGCCCGATGCAGGGCGTCCATCCGAACGCGAAGGCGAATCCCAGCAGGAACGAGCCACCCAAGCCGCGCTTCGGCTGGCCGGTGTTCATGCGCGCCTCGCGGTAGAGCAGAGGAATCTTCACCAGGCCGGTCAGGTGCAGGCCGAAGATGATGACGACGATACCGGCGACCACGTTGAAAACCGATCGCTTCGCCATAAGGAAATTGCCCACCGCGGTCGCCGACGCGCCCAGAGCAATAAACACTACCGAGAAGCCGACCACGAACGCCAGAGAGTTGCGGAAGATCCGCCCCACCAGCCCCGCGCTGGCGCCGGCTTTCAGTTCCTCCATGGAGGCCCCGGAAAGCATCGAAATGTAACCTGGGACCAGCGGCAAAACGCAGGGCGAGAGGAAGGAAACCACTCCCGCCACAAACGCCACGGGGATGCTGAGTCCTTGATTCATCTTGCGGAGTTGCCTCAGTTATTGGATGCGCCGCAAGCCCATGTAGTCTCGCCCACACGCCTTGCCGCGCCCAAAAGCTGAAGTGTATCATAGCGGACTCTTTGCGCTGATGAATGGGTTTTCGTAGGGGCAGGGCTTGCCCTGCCTGCTTTGACGGGGGCGCAGCATGCAGCGCCCCTACAATCGTCGGGGCGGAGCCAATCTTGTTGCGCGCGATCATCTTTGACTTCGACGGCGTCATCGTCGATAGCGAATGCCTGATCTTCGAACTCACCCAGCAGATGGCCGCGCAGGAAGGCTGGACGGTCACTGAGGACGAGTACTTCCGCGATTACCTGGCGCTCGACGACCGCGGCATCATCGAGCACCTCTACCAGAGCCACGGCCGGCCAGTGGACACCAAGCGCCGCGACGTGCTGATCGAGTGGAAGTTCCACGCCTATCAGGAAATCATCCGCAACGGTCTGCCACCCATGCCCGGCGCCATCGAGTTCGTGAAGAAAGCCGCGGCGGGCTATCCAATTGCCATCGCCAGCGGCAGCCTGCGCGTTGAAATCGAGCATCTGCTCGGCAAGCTCGGCCTGCGCGAATTGTTCTCCGTGCTTGCTACGGCCGATGATTGCGAGCGCTCGAAGCCGGATCCGGAAGTCTATCTCCACGCCCTCGAGCGGCTCCGGCAACTGCCTTCGCTGCGGAATCAGCCGCTCGCGGCCGCCGAGTGCCTGGCCATCGAAGACGCGCCGCTCGGCGTCGTAGCCGCACACAAGGCCGGGATGAAGTGCTTGGCGCTCGCCCACAGCCGCCCGCTGGATGAACTCCGCCACGCCGAATGGGTCTATCGCGAATTTAATGAGGTCAATCTGGCCGGTATCGCAGCCGCCCTCCGTCCTGCCCGATAAAAAGGAATGGGGAGAGCCTTTCCGCTCTCCCCGTGAACTCGGCGCTCGCTCGAGGGAACTCTAGCTGCGCGCCATCTTGTTGTAGTGGAGCATCAGGCCCGAGTCCTCGGACTTTTCTATGGCCTCGAGCGCCACGATTTGGTAGTCGCCGGAAGAGACTTCCGTCCGGCGATAGGCGGCGGGCTCGATTTTGATGCTCACTCGCCCGCGATCTTCAAACAGAAAAGCTTCCGCTTGCTTGGGGCTCGGAAACGCCATGCGCTTTTCGCCCCAAGGTGAGACGTCGCCACGCCCACGGCTCTCCGCTTCCATCACGTATGAGCGCAGCAGCTTGGGCCAGTACTTGCGGAAAAGGTCCGCATTGGGGAACACGTCGCTCCAGACCAGCTCGCCGTTGATCGCAACCATCACACCGACAGCACCTCGCCCGCCGACTTGCTCGCGCAACTCGCGCTCGTAATCAGCTTCGATGGATCGGGCGACTTTCTCCATGCGCTCCTGCGCAGCTTCGCTGTTCAGCACGGCTGTGTAATCCTGAGTGGGCGATGCTGCGGGAACCGCTTCCGCCGCCCGGGAGACGGAATCCCAGACTCCCTGCTGGCTCTTGTTCGCCTGCGCCTGGAGACGAATCTCCGGATGCGCGATGGCCTTAGCCGAACCGAACGCTCCTCCCCCCGCCGACCACCGCCCGTGCTCGACACAGAAGACCGTAAGCGGGAGCGGGTCGCTCTTGGGTGGAACCACCAGGTCCGCGCCGATGATGCGATTCTGTTTGCCACCGGAGACCACCTCACCGGCGAGCAGCAGCAACGGCCGGCTCGATTCATTTACCAGGACGAGTTCGTTCACGCTCGCCCCGCCGCGGTCCGGCACCTGCTCGATCTGCGGCGGCCAGCGGCGGGGGTCTCGCCGCCTGTAGATGGCGCCTTCCACCTGGCCGCGCTCGAGAATCTTCACCGTGCCCGCTGCGACCCCCTCATCGAGCGTGATGAAACCCGAAGTGTCGGCCCCCAGGGTCGAGACCACGGGATAAATGCTCAGGTTGCGCCGCGTGATGGGCGCAAGGACCTTCCAGCTCTCGCGGAACTCTCCCACACCCTTACCCTTGGGCAGCAGCTCCGGCCGCGGGCGAGTCACCCGCCCCACGAGCGGCGCTGCCAGCAGCAGAAGAACCAAACCTGCAATAAGCGAGTCCTTCCTCATCTTCCACCTCCTGCGATCCTCCGGCCCGGCCGTCGAATGCCCGGGCCTGCCTCATGCTTGGAACGGCCCATCCAGCTGACCTTGCAGAAACATTTCGACACCAGGTGGGGCGGTGACGGAGCTTTATTTCTGCTGCAAGAAACGCTAGGCTGGGCGTTCAAAGAGCGTGGGGACAAAACCTAAATCCGGAAGGTGCTCTATGCTGAAGTCCAATAACGCGCGGCGGCTGACCTGGATGTTGGCCGGCGCACTTCTGCTCCTGGCGAGTGCGAGTTTCGCCCAGGAGGCTCAGACCTCGACAGAAGCCGATCAGAAAGAACTCGCCGTCACGGTTTACAACTCCAATATCGCCCTAGTGCGCGATGTGCGCCGGGTGAAGCTGCCGACGGGCACGATTGACCTACGTTATATGGATATCGCCGCGGCGGTCAATCCCGCCACGGTCCACATCGTCTCGCTGACCGCGCCCAAGGATTTGACTGTGCTCGAGCAGAACTACGAGTACGACCTGCTCAGCCCGCAAAAACTGCTGCAAAAGTACGTCGGCAAGGAGCTGACGCTCATTCGCCTGCGCACCGAGAACAACTCGACGCGCGAGGAGCCCGTCAAGGCGACGCTGCTCGCTTACAACGAGGGCCCGGTGTGGCAGGTAGGCAACCAGATCATCACTGGCATGGGCGCGGACCGGTACGTCTTCCCCGACTTGCCCGAGAATCTTTACAGCAAGCCTACGCTGGTCTGGCTGCTCGATAACCGCCACGCCGGCGAGCAGACCGTTGAGGCCTCCTACTTGACCAACCAGATCAACTGGAACTCCGACTACGTGCTCACCGTCACCGCCGAGCAGAAGACCGCCGACCTGAATGGCTGGGTCACCATCATCAACAACAGCGGGACAGCCTTCAAGAATGCTCTGCTGCAACTGGTGGCGGGAGAGCTGCACCGCGTGTACGAGCGGCGGGACATGGCCCTCGCCGGGCGTGCGATGAAAGCCGCCGAGGCTGCGGCGCCGCAGTTCGCCGAGGAGGGTATTTCCGAATACCATCTCTACACGCTCGACCGTCGCACGACGCTGCAGAACAACGAAACGAAGCAGATCAGCCTGCTGGCCTCGACGGGCATCAACATCGAGAAGGTTTTCGAAGTGAACGGGCAGCAGTTCTATTATCACAACCAGCAACGGCCAGGGCAGCCCTTCAAAGACCCCGTCCAGGTGCGCATCAAGTTCAAGAATTCCCAGGCGAATGCGCTCGGACTGCCGCTGCCGGCGGGAACGGTGCGCGTCTACCAGGGTGACTCGAAGGGGCGCGTGCAATTCATCGGCGAAGACCGCATCGACCACACACCCAAGGATGAAACGCTCGACCTGCTGATCGGCAACGCGTTCGACGTGGTGGCGGAGCGCAAGCAGACGGATTTCCAGTCGCTCGGCCCGCATACCTACGAAATGGCGTTTG
>Ga0315282_10003552_pt1 | contig 27941 bp, 21 predicted proteins | sample YL17G07_20_MG_FD_203693 | JGI IMG/M metagenome (GOLD analysis project Ga0315282, IMG submission 203693) | Sediment microbial communities from Yellowstone Lake, YNP, Wyoming, USA - YL17G07_20 | ecosystem: Environmental > Aquatic > Freshwater > Lake > Sediment | place: USA: Wyoming | collected...
GTCCCCGTTCGCCGCGGTCACGAATGGAAGAAGGCAGGGAAGAGGCATTTCGCTGAACACGCAAGGAGATGGAAAATGAAAAAGCCGGGGAGATATCTCGCAGGGGTTTTCGTATTGGGGGCGGTGGTATTTGTGGCGGCAGTTTCAGTTGCAAGCCCTCTGAATCCATTCGCCTCACAACAGGTAGTCAAGAATGGCTGGCACCTGAATGACGGTGTAGTTACAACGGATGGCACGTTCGTCGTATGGGGGTGCAATAGCATACAATACGGAATCACCAATTTCGCCAAGGCTGTTCTTCCGGTGGATTTAAGCGATCCTGCATATGTGATGCACAGTAATGTATACGCGATACATGACGCTGTCATGGATGACAGCGGTGTAATTTGGGCGACAGATGTCTCGACGCGTTCCGTTCGAGCGTTTACTTACACGCCAGGAACGCCGCCGGTATTGACTCCGACCGGCGCAGCCGTGGCCGCCGTTCCTGGCGCGGTGCATGATGGTATCGCCTACGATCATGTCAGGAATGACCTTTATGTCCATGTTTGGCAGAATGGGCTTTACAAGATCGAATTGCCGAGCATGGCCGTTACCCTGGTTTATTCGATGCCCGGTTGCCGGGGCGATCATCTTTCGGTAGACATTGACGCCAACTATGTCTTCGGCGTTGGCTGGGATTGTCCCGTGGCATATCAGTATTCCATTCAGAATGGAACCACCTGCAATATGGTCGGAGCCGGGAGCAAGGTTTATCAATACGGCAACGCATTGGATGGTACCGCTTGTCTTGTGCCGAAGCCGGTAGGAGGAGGCATCACTCAGCCGCCATGGGCAGCGAAATACGTATTTTTCAACCACATGAGCAGTCAGTGCTTCATGTGGGAGATTCCCAATTACAACGGAACCAATATTTGCAGCGTGGCTGATGCGGATATCATTGATATTACCCGGGATTGGGTAAGACCAATGCAGGGCGGGGAGGGCGTAGCCGCGCCGGGCGATTGGTTTATCTACACCTTCAATCACAACAGCACCGAGATATGGCGGTTCAGGGATCCGGGGAGGGCCAACGAACCGGAATTCATGCCGCTCAAGCCGGGAAGCAGTCTCCAGTCAAACCTCTTGTGCGCCATGTATGCATCCGAAAAGTCGGGATGCATCCAGCCCCTCGGGCTTATGCGTTCGCTGATCAGCAGAATGTATGATGTCCTTGACTTGATGAACGCCGGGCGATACGGCGAGGCCAAGAAGAGACTGCGTTCAGAGGTTCTGATGGGTTTGCAGGGCATAAGCAGGAACCATGTTTCATGCCCTGAGTTGCTTGATACCATCTTGAAATGCGCAGAAACATTGCTAAGTAAAATGCCGGGCTGAACAGAAAGCAAAAGCGGATGGAGATGAATAAACGGGGGGGCATCCTCAGCAGGGGTGTCCCCCACTCACATTTGTATCACGGGCGTGCAAGCAGTCTGCGGAGATTCATATTAAATCTGCAGTGCGTGCTTGCGGCTGTCTTTCTATGCGGCCGTGCGGATGGGAGCGCTCCTCCATTGGAGTGGTCCCGTTCATACAACGGCTTGGCGAACTCGAGCGATTCAGCATACGACGTTTGCATTGATAGGAGCGGAAATATCATCGTAGTGGGAAAAGAAAGGTTCAATACGCTGGGTCAATGGGATGACTGGATGGTCAGAAAATATGACCAGCAAGGCAATTTCCTGTGGAGCAGGACCCACAACGGGCGTTACAACGACAACGACCAAGCGCTAGGTGTTGACACGGATCTTAATGGCAACATATATGTGGCTGGTTTTGACTGGAATGATGATTGTTTCGCTGACCAGGACTGGCTGATAAGGAAATACTCACCAAACGGCGACCTGATATGGAGCGTGACTTACTGCGGCACTGTGGACGACAGCGAACAAGCCACGAGCATTGCCGTTGATGGGGGCGGTAATGTTATCGTTGTCGGTTATGAAAAGGATGCGGCAGTTCCAGGCACAGGCGGCAACTGCCTTGTAAGGAAATACGATCCCGGCGGCAATCTCATTTGGAGCCGCACATACAACGGTTTCGTGAATTACGGGGATTCGGCTGGTGATGTGGCCATAGACTCGAGCGACAACATCATAGTTGGCGGCTTCTGCGATTACTCCCCTGCGAACTGGCTACTTATCAAATACGACTCAAGCGGCAACGAATTATGGACAAGGACATACGCGGGATTGTGTTCGGGCAATTGGGGTTGGGGCGGCGGCCAAATACAGTCCGTCGCCGTTGATGCGTCGGGAAACATATTAACCGCCGGCGCTCTTCGTGGTTGTTATAATATCGACTATTTCTGGCTTGTTGAAAAACTGAATTCAACGGGGAACCTGCTGTGGAGCAGGACATACAGCTGCAGCGGCGAATCGGAAGGGGCCACTGCCGTCGAAGTGGACCGGAATGGCGACGTATATGTCGCGGGCTACCATAACCCCACGGAGGGGTTCGCGTCTATGGATTGGATTATCATGAAGTATTCCGCAAGCGGCGAGGTGGTATGGAGTGTCACCTACAACAGTCCCAAGGCTGACGGGGGTGATACACCGTACGGAATCGCCGTCATTGCTCCCGACTGTTTTCTCGTGGTTGGGGATGAAGACAGGGGGGATATACTGCAAGCTAGCAATTGGCTCATTCGAAAGTACTGTTCGCCGGAGTCGGGGAAAGGCGGGAATGGGCATCCGCCGGGTACCGGACCGGACCCCGGGGAGGTGTGGGTTAGCAGCACGACAGGCAGCCTTCCAGTCTTTCCTGCGAAAGGCGAGGAATTTGTTTTCCGGCTCAATGCGAAGCAACCGGGCAAGTTGTGTGTTCGCGTATACGGACTTTTATGGGAGAAGATAGCGGTTGTTTTCGAGGGTGATATACGAGATGGCCCGTCTGAGTATCGTTGGGACGGGCGCAACAAGAATGGTCAGGTGGTTGCCGCCGGAACTTACCTGGTCCGTTTCGAACTTCCGGGGCAGAAGGCGGTCATAAGGCGTATCGTAATAGGAAGGTGATTTCGATGAGGACGGGCGCTCTTTGCGCGTTGCTGGTTTTGGGCTCCATGTTGCATGCCGCCACCGGGCCGGGAGTCGCCGGGTCGCCTCTCTTGGCGGTGCCCGTGGGTGCCCGTCCGCTCGCGCTTGGGACGAGCTATGTGGCGCTGTCCGATGACTCGCTGGCGGCACTCTGGAACCCGGCGGGGCTGGTGCAGATGCGCAACCCGGAGATTGGCCTTATATACGAACAGGCGCCGGGAGGTGTCGCCTTCGGCCATCTTCTATACGGCCAGCCCCTCATTTTGAGTCAGGCCGTCGGGTTAGTGCTGGGAACCCTCCAGACCGGCGATATAGACTACCGGGACCTTTCGGGGAACGCACGCGAGGTGGCGGGCCAGTCTGACTGGGTGCTGGCCGCCGGCTACGGTCTCTCGCTTCTGCCCTTTCTTTCCACCCATGAGCCGCGGTCCTTCAGCCTGGGCGCGGGTTTCACGGTGAAGTATCTCTGGACGAGGATGGGAGGGGGCATGTCGGGCCGGATCCCCGCGGTCGACGCGGGTTCCATGATGCTGGTGCCCTTTTCGGAAGGATTGCCGCCGTTGCGGGTTGGCGTGGCATGGCGGAACATGGGCGCCAGGGTGAAACTGGGTGACGAGACCGATCCGGTGGCCAGCCCCGTGCACTTCGGGGTGGCGCAGACCGTGATGGAAAGCGGGGAGACCTGGACTACGGCCACGGTTGAGTGCGTGAAGTTGCTCACGAGAGCCGAGGTGGAGGTGCACGCCGGGGCGGAACAGGTGTGGAAACCCTCCGGTTCGGTTGGGATCGCGGTGCGCGCGGGGTATCGCTTCAACGTTGACCTGCCCGGGCCGAGCGGCGGTCTGGGAGTGCGCTGGGACAGGTTCGTGCTGGACTATTCGCTATCGCAGGTCGGCGAACTTGGGTTGGTGAAACGCGCCGGCCTCCGTGTAGCGATGTAGCGATTTCCAGTCAGCCCGCTTCACCCTCCGAAAGGGGCAGGAATCGCACGGGGGGCGCATTTTCGTATCGGGGACACTGCGGCGGCGGCTCGAAGGTGAGCCGCCGCTGCGTCGTGGACACGCCTTGTGTCAGATTTCGCGGAAATACGACGGGCGGACAGGCCCGCCTGTGCCGTGTCCGGCCCGGCGGACAGGGACGATGAAGATCGAGTACCGCCACCTGCCCGCCCTCGAGAAACTGCTGAACTGTCAGCCTGCTGGCACCAACAATTTGTACCAGTGTCTGAACGCCCTGCCCGAATCGGACTCTGGTAACAACGCCAGGCTCGGCTTCCTATTTCCAGAAAGCCTTTCAGATTCCGGTCTTTCGCTTCAGGACGAATTTCCCGTCGAAGTCCTCTGAAGGTGCATGCAGCTTCCCGGTCTTGAGGCGATCATAGGGGGCTTGCCCCTCCTCCCGAGATATTCCCGCTAGAATCAGTAGCGTCATGATGGCCCCGGCAAGCGAACCGGCCTGAAAGATGGTGCAGTTCAAGGATTTCAGCATCTCGGCCAGCATTTCGCGGAGAGCTACGTCGTCTTCGACGACGAGGATCGTTTGGTCAGCGGCTGGGGACTTCACCGCTTGCTTCATGGCATGTTAATTATGTTCGCCGGCCGGGACCCGGTCAATGCCGTGTTCCGCCGCGGGCGTTCCGGACGCCGGGCCTGCGCCGGTGCCCGTCGTCCTCCCGGTCCAATGGTCAATATTTCACCACGGGAGAGTGCGCTGAAAGGGGGACTTTTAAAGAGTTATCCGGGAGCGTGTGGAAATACTAACCACGCCCGGTGGATTTCTTACCTCCTGCCCGGAAGGGGTAAATCAGGGGGCTTGACAAGCATCTTCCGTCTCACGTAGCGTTGCATAATGATGCGATTCATGCTTCTGGCCGCCGCGAGCGCGCCGAGTGCGTGCGCTCTCATTCCGTCCCCGTTCGCCGCGGTCACGAATGGAAGAAGGCAGGGAAGAGGCATTTCGCTGAACACGCAAGGAGATGGAAAATGAAAAAGCCGGGGAGATATCTCGCAGGGGTTTTCGTATTGATGATGATGGCCGCACGTTCGTTCGGGAGTTTCGGCGGAGGGGCCGGTTCTTGGACCGCCGAAAAGGTCGCCATCAATGGCTATCACATAAACCAGGGAGTTTTCTATTTTACGGGCACAACCGAGCATCAGATCGTGTTCGAGTGCAATCAGAAGCAGGTCTTGTTGGACATGTCGTCCGCCTTTCCCATAGACCTGAGCAATACGGCCGTCGCGCCGGTAATGGGAAACAACAATCTGCATGCCGCCGTAATCGATAAAAACGGAATTCTGTGGGCGACCGACAACAGCATCAGTCCGCCGAGCGTAAGGGGCTATGAAATTGTCACGACGCCGATCCCGGCTTTGAATCTGCTGTACACCGTTGCGGGCGGCCCTGGAGGCGTATGTGATGGTATCGCGTATGATCCCAATACGAATAGAATATTTACCCAGACTTGGTATGACGGCGTTTATGCAATTGACATATCGGCGGTTCCGATCCCGCCCGCGATAGGCCCCACGCCCTCGTTCGGTGCAAAGATTGTCAGTACACCCACCTGGCGCGGCGATCATCTTTCGGTCAGTGTTGACGGCGCATTCGTGTTTGGCGTCGGCTGGAGTGCCAGCGTTGCATGGAGGTTTGAATTCGGCCCCCCGGCCGCCTTTGACATCATGGACGACACCTGCATGTATTCGAACGGAAGCGCTTTGGACGGAACAGCCTCTCTGGTTCCGTTCATCTTCGGTAATCCAACCCAGTCGAAGAGGCCGTATTGGAAGAGCTATGTGTTCTTCAATCACATGAGCGGTCAACTGTTCATACTTCCGACCACCGCCGTGGCTCCGATCAACTGTGCCACTGACGTATTTGACGTTTGGGCGACCCGTCCGGCCGGATTCGGGGGCGAGGGGGTTGCCGCGCCGGGCGACGGGTTCTTGTATGCATACAACTTCAACGAAGGCACGAACGGCGCCGAAATCTGGCGCCATACGGATCCGTCGCCGGGCAACATCCAGTGGATGCCGCTCAAGCCCGGCGACAGCGTTTTGGCGGACCTTTTCTGCCTGATGCATTCCGCCCTGCGGACGGATTGCATCCAGCCGGCCGGGCTGGCGTTCTCCCTGATATCGCGGATGGAGGACGTGACGCGACTGCTGAATCAGAGGAAATTCGGCGAGGCCAAGAAGCGGCTTCGTTCCGAAGTGCTGGCGGGGCTCCAGGGAATTGACCGGAACCACGTGTCTTGTCCGGAGGTGCTGGATGGCATGATTGCATGCGTCAACACCCTTCTTAAACAATTGTCCGAATAAGAATTCGGCAGGACTGGTAAGCATGAGGGCGGGAATGTCCAGTTGTGAATGGATGTTCCCGCCCGTTCTTCGTTGGCTGGCATTCCTTTTCCCATTGCTCGTTTTTGCTCCTGGAAATGCCTGCGGAGAGTGCGTATTTCCGAGGTGGTCGGTTTCATACGACGGGCCGATCAGCAGTGGAGATATGGTTCATGGCGTCGCCGTGGATGCCAGCGGAAACGTCGTGGCTTGCGGCTACGAACGGGATGATTATTCATCCTCACAACCGAATTGGCTGATCCGCAAGTGTACCCCGACCGGCGAACTGCTCTGGAGCAGGACATACGCCGGTACGTTTGGAACCGCTGATGAAGCGTCTTCTGCCGCCGTGGATGCCAGCGGAAACGTCATCGTGGCGGGCTGGTATACCTACGATGGTATGAATCAATACATCAACTGGATGACACGCAAATACGATGGGACGGGCAGCCTGCTTTGGAGCGTCAGCTACGACGGCGCCGGCCACCAAAATGATCTGGCCTACTCCGTTGCCGTTGACTCGAGCAACAACATCATAGTCGGAGGGTATGAGACCGCGACCGGGCAGGGCTACAACTGGCTCATCTTCAAATACGATCCGTCCGGCGGCCTTGTCTGGAGCCGGTCATACAACAGCCCCGCCAACAACAACGATGTTGCCTATGGTGTTGCGGTGGACGGCAGCGGGAACGTTACGGCGGCGGGATACGAGAACCGCCCCGACCTTGGCCAGGGCTACAACTGGCTCGTGCGCAAGTTCGACGCCGGAGGGGACCTTCTGTGGAGCCGCACCTACAACGGCCCTGCAAACATGGCGGATGTCGGCAGGGCGGTTGCCGTGGACGCGAGCGGCAACGAATACGTCGCGGGGTACGAACAGCGTTCGGCCGCGGGTATTAATTACCGCTGGATGATCCGGAAATATGATCCGGGGGGGGCTCTGCTCTGGAGCCGGACATACGGCAGTGCCGTTGCGGGAGGCGACAACAAGGCATATTCGGTTGCCGTGGACAGCGGTGGGAGCGTCTATGTGGCCGGGTATGAGGACCGCTCCGACCTGGGGCAAAACCTCAACTGGCTTGTCCGGAAATATGACGCGGATGGCAGCCTCTTGTGGAGTGAATCGTACAACAGCCCGGCCAATGACTGGGATGCGGCGGAAGGGGTGGCTGTTGGCGCAAACGGGGATGTTGTCGTCGCCGGCTCGGAATACCGCCCCGACTTGGGCCAGAGCGCCAACTGGCGGATCAGGGAATACCGGCAGGCGGCCTGCCCGGAAGCCCCGGTTCAAAAGCCCCCCGTGCCCTCGGCAGGCGGGGTCTGGGTCAGCGGCACGGGCGGACGCTTGCCGGTATCGCCGAAGTCCGGCGAGCGGTTCGTATTTTCACTCAACCCGAAAAAGGCGGGCAGGGTCCATGCGGTCGTCTACAGCCTGATGTGGGAGGAAATAATGACGGTCTTTGACGGCGATGCGCAGGCGGGGCCGCTGGAGTTGCGCTGGGACGGCAGGAACAAAAAAGGGCAGACGGTCGCGGCCGGGACCTACGTGGTAAAGTTTGAATTGCCCGGGGAGAATCCGGTCGTCAAAAGGGTGGTGATTCGGAAATGAACGGCGGCGGGTTCCGCGTGCCCAGGAACTGCGCGGTTCTTGTTTCCTGCCTGCTGGCGGCCTGCGGCCCGGCCAATGCCGCGGCACCGACCCTGGCGTGGTCGGTGACATACAACAACGCGACGAACGATGAGGCCGCATGGGGCGTTGCGGTTGATTCGAGCGGCAACATCGTGGCGGCCGGATACGAGACCCGTACTGACTGGGGACAGCAAGGCTACCTTCTCGTAAAGAAATACGGTTCCAACGGCAATCTCCTGTGGACGAGGACGGACAACGGGAATTCGTCCGCCGCCGCTAATGGTGTCGCGATAGACTCAAGCGGCAACATCCTTGTCGTGGGAACCGTTGACCGGACCGGCATCGGGCAGGACCTAAACTGGCTGATTCGCAAGTACGACCCGCTGGGCAACGTACTCTGGAGCACGGAATATGACGATCCCGGGCATGGTAATGACAATTCCTGTGGGATCGCCGTTGATGCGTCGGGGAACAGCGTGGCGGTCGGGTATGAATTCTGGGTGGCCGGGCATATGAACGATTGGTGCATCAACAAGTACGACCGCGATGGAAACCTGCTTTGGCACCGCACCTACAGCAACCCCTCCAATTTTGATGCGACCGCGTACGGTGTGGCGGCGGACGCAAGCGGAAATATCGTCGTTGTGGGTATTGAGCTGAGGAATGATCTCGGGCAAAGCTACAATTGGCTGATCCGAAAGTATGACATGGATGGCGCCCTGCTTTGGAGCCGGTCGTATACCGCTCCGAACGTGTGCTGTAGCATGGATGACGCCTTTGCGGTGGCGACGGACGCAAGCGGGAACGTCATCGTGGCAGGAGACAGTGATCAGAAGAAAATGGGCGAGAGCTTCAATGCGTTAGTCCGCAAGTATGATCCTGCCGGGAGCCTGCTTTGGGAACGGTATTACAATGACAGGAACAACGGTGAGGATGCAGCGTTTGGGGTTGTCGTTGACAAGCGAAATGGAAGCATAATCGAGGTTGGGTGGGAATCCTGGAAAATGGGTGCAACGTGGTTGTTCACCAGGAAATATGACAAAGATGGAAATCTGTTGTGGCATGAGGTGTATAAGAATCCATATTCCGTTGCCACCAACATGGATTCCCCCAATGGTGTTGCGGTAGACGCCAGCGGCAACATCGCGGTGGCCGGGCAGATCTCAACGGTGGACTACGATTGGGACTGGATCGTATACAAATACGCGGAGCTAGCCAGTCCATCTGTGCCCAGCCAGCCCGGCCCTGCGCCTGCGGCTGGGGAGGTCTGGGTCACAAGCACGAATGGCAGCCTGCCCGCGTATCCCCGGAGGGGCGATGAGGTGATATTTTCAATGGGCATCCAGGCGGCGGGCAGGTTGCGTGTAAAAGTGTTCAGCCTCCTGTGGGAGGAAGTGGCGACGATCTTTGACGGAAATTCAGCGGCGGGTCCCCTTGAACTCAGGTGGAACGGGAGGAACAAGAAAGGACAGATAGTCGCAACCGGGACCTATCTCGTCCGTTTCGATCTTCCCGGGCAGAAGGCGGTCATAAAGCGGGTAGCGGTCGGGAAGTGACCTAGGGTATTAGCTCTAAATGTGAGTATTTACAACCCATTTGGGGATGAGGCGAACTCACCCCGCCAATTGTCCTAATTATTGAACCTCGTCATTTAGACATATTGACAAAAGCACCGGCGAGTATACATTAAAGGCAATCCTTCTAGGACGTGAAGCGGTGTCGGGGGCCAGAGAGGGCCCGTGACATTTATTCACGTAGGGAAGGGGAGGGGCGGGCGAATGGAAGCAGGCGTGGAAAAGGCGAGTAGCTGAAGACAAGAGGAGTATGAAAATGAAAAAGGTGGGGAAATATCTCGCAGGGATTTCCGTGTTATTGGTGATGGCCGCGGCGTCCCACGGAAAGTCTGGATCGATCTGGGTTCCCGAGCCAATAGGTTTTAACGGCTATCACATTAACTAGGGTGCCTTCTATTATTCTGGAGTGGATCACTATCAGATTGTGTTTGAGTGCAACGCTAAGCAGCTCCTTTTGAACATGTCGACAGCAACTTTTCCGGTAGACTTGAACTCCGTGCCTGTATATGATACCAAACCTTTGCACGACGTGGAAGTAGATATATCCGGCACATTGTGGTGCACTGATGTTTCGATTCCCCGTGGTGTGCGTGCATATATGGTTGACCCGAGCGGTCTTATTACCACGAATACGCTGGGGTATGATTGGATTCCGTCACCCAGTGGTGTTTGCGATGGCATAGCCTATGATCCTTCTAGGGAGACAATTTACGTTCAAGTCTGGTATGACGGCGTATATAAGATAGACACGAGACTGCCAAAGCCCTGGAGCATGGTGAAAATGTTCTCTACGTCTTCCTGGCGCGGGGATCATCTTTCAGTGAGTTACAATGGTGCGTATCTGTTTGGTGTGGGTTGGGATGCACCTCAGGCATGGAGATATACATTGCCTAACGGCCCCTATGTAAATCTCGACACTAATTGTATGTATGTAAATGGCAACTCCCTTGACGGAACGGCATGCCTTGTTCCGTTCATGGTTGGGAATCCAACCATGCCCAAAAGGCCCTATTGGCAAGATTATGTTTTTTATAACCACATGAGCAGTGAATTATTTGTCCTCCCAATCGATCCGTCTATAATACCCATTGCATGCTCTGATGCATGGTCTGTTTGGAAGGATCCATCGGGCTCCTGGGGAGGAGAAGGAGTTGCTGCTCCTGGAGATGGTTTTGTTTATACATACAATGCCAAATCCAGTGAAATATGGCGTTTCTCGGATCCGCCAGTGGAAAATGTACGTTGGATGCCTATCAAGCCCGGAAGCAGCGTTCAGGCGAACTTGTTTTGTCTGATGCACGCCGCGTTCAAGTCGGAATGCATTCAACCTGCCGGTTTGATGCATTCTCTGATTTTGAGGTATCAGCGGGTTATGGACTTGATTAACGCACGTAAATTCATTGAAGCCAGGAAGGCTCTTCGAAACGAAGTTATCATGGGCCTTCAGGGAATCGAACGGAATCACGTGACGTGTCCTCTCGTGCTGGACACCATGCTAAGGTGTGCTAATGTGCTCCTTGGACAAATGTCGGAATAGCGGCGCGACCCCAAAGTTTCCAACAGTTATTTAGCCATGAGGGCGGAAGTATCCGGCGATAATGCGGTACTTCCGCCCTCAATTTTTAGAGGGACGGCTCTTTTCCTTTTCATTGCTATTTTTTGTAATCATGCGTGCAGCGAATGTCTTACTCTTGATTGGTCCGTTTCATACGATGGCCCGGTGAGTGCCGGGGACATTGCGCACGGCTTGGTGACAGATGCGAGCGGAAACATTTTGGTATGTGGATACGAATGGGCAGGGGCGTATCCGCAGCGAAAGAACTGGGCAATACGTAAGTATGCATCAAATGGGGATCTGGCCTGGAGCAGAACATATAACGGGCCGTATGGATATGATGATGAGGCCACGGCGATAAACGTAGATGCCAGCGGCAATGTAATGGCAACGGGATTTGAATACTATGATGGCATATTTCAGTACGACAACTGGATGATACGCAAATACGACGAAGCGGGTAACTTGCTTTGGAACCGTAGTTACGACGGTTTGGGGAGCAGTACTGATAGGGCATATTCGGTGGCTACTGACGCAAGCAGTAATATCATCGTGGCGGGTTTCGAGGCTGTAAGCGGTCAGGGATACAATTGTCTTGTCCGTAAATATGATTCTTCTGGCAACTTGCTCTGGAGCCAGTCGTATAACAGCCCGGCGAACAACAATGATATCGCCTATGGCGTTGCCGTTGATGCGAGCGGGAATGTAATCGTGGCAGGATACGAGAAGCGCACCGATCTTGGGCAAGCTGAGGACTGGTTAATCCGCAAGTATGACAGCGGCGGTAATCTTCAGTGGAGCCGCACTTATAACAGCCCCGCGAATAGCATTGACATAGCCAGGTCTGTGTCCGTGGACTCCACCGGCAACGTGTATGTTGCCGGATACATTAAAAACTCCGTTATCAGCAATGATTACAACTGGTTGGTCCTGAAATACGATACTTCCGGAAATCTAATCTGGAGCAGGTCATACAACAGTCTAGGTAACGGGGAAGGCAAGGCCTATTCCGTCGCTGTGGACAGCAGTGGCGGAGTGTATGTTGCCGGATACGAAGACCGGAGTGACATTGGACAGGACTGGAACTGGCTTATCCGGAAATACGATTCAAATGGGAATCTGCACTGGAGCGAGTCATACAACGATCCGGCGGATGGTTGGGACATAGCAGAGGGTGTGGCCGTGGATGGGAGCGGCAATGTCATTGTTGCAGGGTCTGAGTATCGCGGTGATTTGGGCCAGAGCGCCAATTGGCGAATTCGGAAATACCGACAAATAGCCTGTCCTGCGGTAACCGAACAACCGCCGGCCGGCCCCGTCGCCGGTGAAATCTGGGTGAGCAGTACCACTGGGCGGCTTCCCGTGTCCCCGGCGGCCAATGAGCAGGCCGTGTTCATTCTCAACCTCACGAAGCCGGGCAGAATCCACGTGATCGTGTATAGCCTGTTGTGGGAGGAAGTTACTGTAGTATTCGATGGCGATGCGCAGGCAGGCCCTCTTGAACTGCGATGGAACGGGCGCAACAGAAAAGGGCAGGTGATTGCCGACGGGACGTACCTGGTGCGGTTCGATATACCGGGCAAGAAAACGGCTATCAAACGGGTGGTGATCGGGAAATGACGCATAACAGGTTCCGCACGCTCCGGGGAAGCACGGTTCTGCTCATGTACCTGATAATGCCCTGTGAAGAGGCGCATGCCGTGGCTCCTGTTTTGGCCTGGTCAGTCCCATACAACAGCGCCGCGACAAACGATGACGCCGCCTATGGCGTTGCCGTGGATGGGAGCGGGAATATCGTGGTTGTTGGATTCGAATATCGCACCGATATGGGACAGAAGGGTTACTTTCTTGTCAAGAAATACGATCCTGGCGGAAACCTGGTTTGGACGAGAACAGACAATGCGAATTCAGATGCTTCCGCGAATGATGTCGCAATAGACGCAAGCGGGAATATTGCTATCGTGGGGGTTGAGGATCGTACTGATATCGGCCAGAGTTTGAACTGGATGATTCGCAAATACGACCCAAATGGAAACATAATATGGAGCCGGTCATATGATTCCCCCGGTCACAGCAATGATTTTGCCTATAGGATTGCCGTTGATACAACAGGCAACTGTGTAGCAGTGGGTTATGAATTCCGAGGTGACATCGGGCATTTGACCGACTGGTGCATCAATAAATACGACGTTAACGGAAGCTTATCCTGGAGCCGCTCTTACCACAACCCGAGCAACAAGGATGCGACCGCATACGATGTGGCTACCGATGCAAGCGGGAACATTGCCGTTGTGGGTTATGAACTCAGGAATGATCTGGGTCAAAGCCGAAATTGGTTAATCCTCAAATACGACTCAGATGGCAATTTCATTTGGAGCCGGTCCTACGACGGTCCCATGCATACTATTGATGAATCCTATGGAGTGGCGATGGACGCAAGTGGAAATGTAGTGGTGGCAGGAGGTGTCGATCGGGCAGATATATTCGAATCTGTTAATTTATTGGTGCGCAAGTATGATCCTGCCGGGAACCTCCTCTGGGAACGGGAATATAACAGCCCGTATAACCTAGCAGATGAAGCATTCGGAGTGACTGTTGATAATAGGACAGGGGATGTGGTCGTGGTCGGATGGGAACATTGGAATTCAGGAAAAACTTATTGGTTCACCCGCAAGTATGACACGGATGGAAATCTGTTGTGGCATCTGTTGTATAGCAATCCAAACACCAGTGAAGACTCGGCAAATGATGTCGCGGTGGATGCCAGCGGCAATGTGATTGTAGCGGGGCAAATCGCCACTGCGAGTGGGGATTGGGACTGGATGGTACTTAAGTATGTGGAACCAGGCAATCCTCCGGCTCCCTCGCAACCGGGGAATAAACCTAGCTCCGGGGAGATCTGGGTCAGCGGCACCAGCGGAAAGTTGCCGGTATTCCCTGTACGGAACGAGAAAGCAGTTTTCCTGCTCAAAGTTCCGCAGGCCGGCAGGCTACGCATAAAAGTGTTCAGTCTCCTGTGGGAGGAAGTGGCGACGGTCTTTGACGGAAATTCAGCGGCGGGTCCTCTTGAATTGCTATGGAACGGGAGGAACAAGAAAGAACAGATAGTTGCCGCCGGAACTTATCTGGTGCGCTTTAATCTTCCCGGACAAAAAGCGATAATAAGGCGGTTGGTGATTGGGAGGTAAATATGAAAAACTCTGGAGTGCTGTCGTTGCTTCTGATCTGGGCATGGAGCGCACATGCCGCAACCGGGCCGGGAGTCGCCGGGTCGCCTCTCTTGGCGGTGCCCGTGGGTGCCCGCCCCCTCGCGCTTGGGACGAGCTATGTGGCGCTGTCCGATGACTCGCTGGCCAGCCTGTGGAACCCGGCCGGGCTGGTGCAGATGCGCAACCCGGAGATTGGCCTTATATACGAACAGGCGCCGGGAGGCGTAAACTTCGGCCATCTTCTATACGGCCAGCCCGTCATCTTGGGCCAGGCCGTCGGGGTCGCATTGGGGACCCTCCAGACCGGCGAAATTGACTACCGGGACCTTGCGGGAAACGCGCAATCGCTGGCTGGTCAGTCCGATTGGGTGATGGCCGCCGGTTACGGCATCTCTCTCGCGCCCTTTCTCTCCTCTCCCAATGCTGAGTCTTTCAGCCTGAGCGCTGGCCTTACGCTCAAATATCTCTGGACAAAAGTTGGCGGCGGCCTGTCGGGCCAGACCCCCACCGCCGACCTGGGTGTATTGGCCCTTGTGCCTTTTTCCGGGGGCATGCAGCCGTTGCGGCTGGGCGCCGGGTGGCGGAACATGGGAGGACAGGTGAAACTGGGAAGCGAGGCCGATCCCGTGGCCAGCCCGATACACCTCGGGGTGGCGCAGACGTACATGGAAAGCCGGGAAACCTGGACCACGGCGACGGTTGAAGGCGTCAAGTTGATGACCAGAAGCGAAGTGGAAATACACGCCGGGGCGGAACAGGTGTGGAAGCCCGCCGGTTCGGTTGGAATCGCCCTTAGAGCGGGCTACCGTTTCAACGTGGATCTGCCCGGGTTGAGTGGCGGGCTGGGCGTGCGTTGGGACAAGTTCGTGCTTGATTATTCACTGGCACAGATAGGGGAACTCGGCCTGATACAGCGCATGGGTCTGCGAGTGACGATGTAGGTCCGCTTTCTTTATGACCAATGCGCAGCGGGCATTTCCCGGAAAAGTTGGATCGCGCCGACAAAACGCCCTGAAGTTGGTGGCCTTGCTCATTGCATATACGGCAATAATCGTCCTGTTTGAATCCCTGGTTTATGCATCTACTGCTGACCGGGTGGCGGTGAAGTTGCACGGCAATTCCGAAATAATCAACAGCCTCAAAGTTACCATCAAGCGGACCGTCAAGAATATTGGCAACGATGGAAACCTTTTGCAGGACTTTTCCGATGAAGAGCAGGTATGGATTTCGAAAAAAGATCGGGTGGTCAAAAGAAAGATTGGCGGCGATGAGCAGACCTGGGATTGCAGGAGGAAGTGGCGTGCCAGGTTGGTTCCGGGAGGCACTGTAAGGGAACCATACGAAGGCGGCATGCAGGCCGTAATGCCGTCCCTTCTTGTCTATTTGCTTTTTCCGCAATACGTGCTCGACAGGATATCAGTCGCTGATACCAGGACCGGCGGAAATATTATTGTCCTGATTGGAAGACCAAAGGGTTTTTCTGGAAAGGGAGCGGGAGATGCCCGCTGGGAGCTCGAGATCGACCGCGCAAAAGGAGTCATAATGGCGGTCAGGACATTCGACCTCGCCGGGCGGCTGGCGGAGGAAATGCAATTTATTGGCTGGCAGGAACATGAAAGATGCTGGCTGCCTTCACGGGTTACCATGAGGCGTTCTTCTGCCCGCAATGATTTGACCATCCAATATGAACTGGCGGACATCGAAACAAACGTCATCAGCGAAGAGAGTTTGGGGATTAAATGAAACCGCGCCCGATATCCTTGTGCAGGATATTCCTGGCGTGTGCGTTTTCAGCCCAATTCAGCTTTATGCCTCGATACGCCTGGGCGGACGCTGAAAAAAACATGAATATCGTTCCGCCACCCGGGAACCTTGATGTTTATGTGGATTGCGGCGGCACCAGAGTGAGTCTAAGCTGGCGTTCCCCAGTTTCAGGATCAGAAATAACCGGATACAACATTTACCGCGGCAAATCGTTGGGGGATTTAAAGGCTTCTCTTGTTAATAAAGCCCCCGTGAGGGACAATTTCTTTGTAGATGAATATATAAAAGCGAATGAATATTTCTATCGTGTTACTTCCATTACAAAAGGAGGAAAAGAGACGCCCCTTAAGAGTGCAGCGGTCGTTTCGGCCGAGAAAGCAGTCGAAGGGGAGGCGGGGTGGCCTTTATACGGCAGGGATCTTTTTCAGTCTCATGGAACTCCATCCGATATCGGGGATAGCCTTACGCTGTTCTGGTCTTATACTTCCACGGCAGGCCTGCGCCATTTTGGCGAGCCGGTGCTTATTGACGCCGGAAAGACCCAGGCATCCCGTGTGTGCATCGTGGAAAATGTTTCCGGGGAAGAGAGTTGCGTGCTCTCATTGGATGCCAAAACGGGAGAACAGAAGTCGAAATGGAACATATCCGGCACATATGTTTCCCAACAGATAAATCCTGATGGCGCCCTATTCGTGATTATGCGAGACCCAAGCGACCGAACTACCGCCATAGTGTTGCCGCAAGGAGAACCGGCAAAACCCTGGACGCCTGGATGGACATTGGATACTCGCGGGCTGGTTCCTTTGGCAATGGGTTCCCTTTCCACCGGGCGGCCGGAGGACGGTTTGCTGTTTTTGACCTCAAAGTCCGGGGGGGAGAAAAAGCATATTGTCGGCTTCGACCGTGATGGAAGCAGAAAATGGTCCCTGGACATTCCTCAACCTCACGGGCGGATGTTGCATTACGCATCTTCAGCAGTCGGATGTGACGGCCGGATATTTCTCAGCGGCAATGAGTTGGAAGGGAAAAAGCCGGCAAGGGCTTTCCTCCAGGTTATCAGGCTTCCATCCGCAGTCGGACCGGTGGTGGACTATACAAGTGTGGTTCCGGCAGTGCTCTGTGATAAGGCGCCGACCGATATGTCCGGAGGACCCGTGTTGCTGAGTCCGGACATGACCTTCGCCGCGCAGATGTATGAAACGTTGAGCACCACCTGCACCCCCGAGCGTTATCACGGTCTTATTGTCTGGGATCTTGCCACTGCCACGCCTTTTGACGATTACGCCTTCAATGACCCGGACCTCAATCTTACAAGCGACTCATACGGGGGGGTGGTATACGCAAAGTTGCGGCGTTCCGGTGCGGCTGAGCCGCTCGGGCATGTCCTGGCGGGAACGCAAAACGGACAGGTCTTCGACCTCAGCGTCAGTGAAATGCTTCATCGATCGATCGCGGTGGGGGGTCCTGTCGAGACAATGACCGCCCCGGTTGTGAGCGCGGACCGATTCCTGCTTGTGGGGGACTCGTCAGGAGTTGCGAGCATTATTGACATTTCTTCCCAAGCGTCCCCTTTTGTGCATGCCTGCTTTGCGTTTCCCGCCGGAACCCGCATTGACGGGCAACCGACCGTCGGTCCTGACGGCATGTGGTGCGTAGTCACGAACAGCAGGACGATCTTTGCATTCAAGAACCCGGGATTATCCGGAGCGTCCTCTCCGTCTCCCGGATTACAGCCAAGCGGTCCTTCGGGAGGAGGGCAATCCGAGGAAAGCATAAAGGTAGAGTTGCCCCATTACCTTTGGGACATCGGAGGATTAGGACAAGGGAACGGCCAACTCAAGGGTCCCGAAGATGTCGCGGCAATGAGCGGAGGGACAGTAGCCGTGGCCGACACGGGCAATTCGCGCGTCCAGCTTTTCACGTCCGAAGGAAGCCTGGTTCGCGTAATAGGGCGTTTCGGCAGTTCAGAGGGGTACTTCAAGAAGCCTGGCGGCATAGCGGCGGGCGATGGACTTGACTCGAACATATACGTGGCCGACACGATGAATAATCGGATACAGATTCTAAGCGCCGATGGCAGCGTGGTAAGCGCATTCGGCCAGATCGGGAGCAGTATCGGCAAATTAAGCAACCCGTCCGGCATCGCCGTTGATTCGGAGGGGCTGATATACGTGGCCGACACAGGCAATGACCGCATACAGATGTTCAGCCAAAACGGAAGTGCCGTGCTGGCATTCGGCAAGCGGGGCAGCGGCATGGTAGGTGAATTCATGGGCCCGGCGGGTGTTGCCCTTGACGGCAGGGATTTCCTGTACGTGGCGGACCAGGACAACAACCGGGTGCAGACGATGCACTCTTCGACCCTGTCTCTTGCGCCGAAGGACCTGTTGAAGCCCTTTGGAACCGCAATAGGTCCCAAGGGGGAGTTGTATGTCAGCAATACGGGCAAGCACCAGATTATTGTCTTGAACAAGTCGAACGGCTCGATTCTCGGGACGCTGGGCCAGTTCGGAAGCGGCTCCTGCCAGTTTGATTCGCCCCATGGGATAGCATGGGACGTGGCCAACAGGCTGCTTTATGTCGCCGATACCGGCAATAACCGGGTCCAGGTGTTCGGTTATATACCGCAACCTCAAAACGCCGCAACGCCCCCGGCAAAGCCGCCGGAGAATCTCGTAATACCTCCGGGAGACATTCCAAAAGAGCCAATTGTGCCTCCGATATCCGTGAAGCCTCCTGCCGGGCCGGGGCCAGGCGCACCCGGCGAGCCGGTAACTCCCCCGGGCCCCCCAGGCCCGCCGCCCGTTCCGGATATAGTCCTCAGCGGGGTGAACGCCGCTCCGGACCCCTATGATCCGTTTCATGGCGAGGTGCTGACCATAGCCTTTGCGCTCAACAAGGCGGCGAATGTCACTGTGATGATTTACGACAAGAACATGAGGTTGGTGTATGAAGCTCCCCAGCAGGGTTTCCCGGCCGGGTCGTCATCCATTCAATGGAACGGGCAGTCGAACAAGGGGGTCCCGATAATTCCGGGCACCTACAGGATCACCATCATTGCCAACGATGGTGTCAAGTTGGCAAGCCAAACCGTGGAAATACAGATCTTGAACAGGGGGGGGCATTAACCGTGATGAGGTATGGTGCCCGGGGTGAAATGCCGCCGCCGCTGGCTTCGCATGATCGATTCAGGAGGGGATGATGAACCATTGCTATCCTGCGGCCCTCGGTCGCCTGGCCGTATGCCTAATCCTTTGCCTGACCGCCCCCGGGTGGGGTGAGGACAGCTTCCTTAGGAATGAGTTCGGCGCCCGGGCCCTGGGCATGGGCGGAGCCTGCAGTGCCGTCGCTGATGACCCGCAAGCCGCGCTGTGGAATCCTGCGGGACTGGCGCAATTAAGACAGGCGTCCCTGAGCGGCAGTCAGAACCACCTCTCGTTTACCCAGAACATTTTCGCCGTCAGTTTCAATGTGCCGGTGGGTGTATGGGGTACTTTCGCGCTTTCCATCCAGCAGCTTAATGTGGACAATGTCGCCTTGGTCCGGCCCGTATTGGACTCGAATGGGAACCCGGTGCTGGATCCTATGACCAACCAGCCGCTTGTGGAGATAACGGGTTTCGGCCAGGAAACGGACGCTACCTTCCACCTGGGTTACGGCGTGGCGCTCTCATCATGGCTCCTGGTGGGAGGCGCGGGCAAAGTCATGCGCGGGAAGGTCGGCTCGGTCCTTGGGGACGGTACCGGGGCCGATGCGGGCGTGATCATTAAATTCCATGAAGCCTGGAGATTCGGCTGCGTTGCGGAGGACATTGGGCGGACCGCGGTTCGCTGGCGTGACGGCACCAGAACGATCATGGAACCGGCAGGCCGGGCCGGAGTCGCCTGGGAGCCGTCCGATAAATGGCTGATATCGGGGGAAGCGCGGACTCCGCTCCTTAAAACCAGAGTCACATCGGCCTTTGGCGCGGAGTGGCGCTATACAAAACACGTGATTCTCCGTTTGGGGGCGGAGGATCTGCATATGAGCGGCGGGGCGGGTTTCCGGATGCCCCTGGGCACGGGAAAGTCACTTGCCAGCGCGGACTACGCCTTTGTAACCGGCGGCGGTTCTGAGGATCGCAACCGGCTGACCGTGGGGATAGTGTTTTAACCCGTGGGCAGAAAATGGCGGTTGCTTTTAGGGGCGCTGATGCTGGCAGGCTGCGGGAGGTTGATAAAGACCGGCGCCCCAATACCCATTCTTGCGGTATCCTGCAAATTGGATTCCGTAATTGGTTCCATCGGCAGTGGTCCTGGACAGTTCTTCGACCCCAACGGCATCGCGGTTGATCCGCGGAAAAACGGCGACTTCCTGTACGTGGCCGACAGCGGGAACCAGCGCATCCAATACTTGAATAATTCGGGGGACTACATAAAGCAACTCGGACGTTTCGGAGTGAGCCCCGGTGAATTCAACAATCCCGTTTGCCTTGCGGTCGAGTTCGGACATTATTTATTCGTCGTGGACCGCGACAACCACAGGGTGCAGCAATTCGATGTCCGCGGTGTTTATATTCGCGGATATCCGGACGAAGCCAAGTCGCAAATCAGCCTTCGTTTCCCCCGGGGTGTTGCAATCAACAGTCTTGGTGAACTCTGCATCGCCGACACCTGGAACGACCGTATTGTCCGTTTTGACAGGCTGGGGAACCTGCTGGACGCATGGGGCGGTTTTGGCAAAGGACGGGGTTTCATGAATCGCCCCACTGCTGTGGCGGTGGATGGAGAGGATAACCTTTACGTTGCCGATTCCCTGAACCACCGCGTGCAGAAATTCAATTATCGCGGTGATTTCCTTATGGAATTCGGAGGCCAGGGCTCCGGGACAGGCTTCTTTCAAGAGCCCCTGGGATTGGCCGTTGATGACCGGGGTTTGGTCGTTGTTTCGGACACCGGGAATGCCCGTGTGCAGATATTCGACACCGGCGGGCGATTCCTGGCTTCCATCAGCGACCTGGGGCCGCAGGCGGGTAAACTGAGCCGCCCATCCGGAGTGACCGCCGCCGGCGACAGGTTATACGTCGTTGACTCGGGAAACCACCGGATTGTGCGCCTCATATTGACATTGACCAGGACTTCCGGGAGTCCGTGATTGCTTTGGATGATCGGGTGTCTTGGTTTGATGATGGCGCCGGCCCCTCTTCAGGCGGGGGAACTGACCTTGGAGCCGGGCGCGAGCGCCACGCTTTCGGCTCCTTCCTCCCCTCTTCTCAGGCGTTCCCGGCTCTATCCCGGCCAGCCGGAAGCATCTGAACCTACCGTCATAATATCCGGTAATCGCACGACGACATTGCGATACCAGCACTACAGCGGCATTTCGCCCGCCGCTTCCGCCCTTTTCCAGTCCGGATTCACCCGTCATGAGACCACACGCCTGAGGATATCCGGCCAGGCAATGGAGACAGTCAAGATCGAGGGCGAGTTTCTTCAGAATGATGTTGACTACGACAACAAATATTCCCTCGGCCTCTCCACCAGGCATTATGATTTGTTCCTCGGGGAGTTCCCCATGACCTTTAAGGGAAGCGAATTCACGCTGTATGAAAGGAGCCTTCAGGGCGGCAGGCTGACCGGAGAGGTTCCGTCTTCCTCCGGGACAAAGCCCGCGGTGGAGTTCACCCTGGTGAGCTCGTCGCCCAGAGGCAAATCGCAGTATGAGCGTTTCTTCGGCACTGATACGCAGGGCCCTTATAAATTGAAGGCTTCCCCGGTTGTGCTGGGTTCGGAGGAGATCATGGTCGATAAACGAAGGCAGGTCCGGAACGTGGATTATGAAATAAACTACATCACGGGTTACATCACTTTCACCAAGCGCATCGTCGAAAGCAAATCCCTGGTCGAAGTCACCTACGAAGCAAGGAAGACGGTGTATCCTCGCGGGCTATACGGCGGGCAGGCGGGCTGGAATATCACCGATTATGATTCAATAAGCCTTATTGGACTTGATGAGCGGGACGGGAAATCCCGGGACATATATTCGTTCTCCGGCATCCCTCCCACGGCGCATACCATCCTGGGCAGCACCTTCAGGCATGATGGAGAAATCCTGCGGCTGGGCGGCGAGTATGCGCACAGTTTTTATGACCCGAATTCTTACGGCGGGGGAATGGAGCATGGCAATGCCTACAGGAGCGAACTGGAACTTGAGAAGTCCGGTCTTACACTGGGGGGCGATATCAAGCGCGTTGAGCCGAAGTATCAATCAATGGGCAACACCGCTCTTGGCCAGGATTACCTCGGCTGGTCGGGTTACGGCGGACTTGGGTTGGGACGTTTGGCCGCATTGCGGGGCGGGCATCATCAGGAACGAAGCATCTTGAACGGATCGCCCGACCGGCTCAAGACCACGGATGCGAAGGCCGAATTCACGCCCCAGGGATGGCCGCGTGAATACTATCGTTTCTACCAGAGTGACGAGGTGTTCGAAGCCAATTATGACCGTTTGGAACGCCGCCACACCGTGGACGTGAACCAGCAATTCAAGCACCTTTACCTGGGTTCCGGGTATGAGAAGCAGGAGATAATATACCGTGACGGAAGCCAGCCTGACCGAAGTTGGGATGCCGGGAGGGCAAGCTTGGGGCTTGGCGGCTTGCAATGGGCATCGGCTTCGTTCAATGGCGAGCTGCGCAACGGGAAGGAGAGCAGCAGTCTCTTTGGCGGGAGCAGGAAGTTTCAGACCGCGATCATTGCGGCCAATGCCGGGATCATCCTCCACGAACGTTATTATTTCGGCGGCTCCAATCGCTGGCAGAAAACAACGGGTGAGGCGGCACAGAATACCCTCAGGACGGACGCCAGGCTCAGGCCGATAGATCAGGTCTCAATCCAGGGTAATTATTCCCAGGAAACCCTTCAGATGTATCTGGCCGGTATTCGCAAGGATGCCCGCACGGACAGTTACGCCGCCTTGCTGGAAACCCAGCCGGTCAAGACGCTGTCCTTTCTCTACCAGCCCAGTTTACGCGAAACCGTATTGAGCGGAACAAGGCCCGCCGTAAATGCGAACCGCCGCGATGGGTATACAGCGAAATGGACGACCGGCTCCCTTCTGTCCGCCGAAGGCAACTGTACCGTGGAGGATTACAGGCTCAGGGACACGACGGATCCGGGATTGAGAATGCAAACGTCCCAGGACACGGACACGTGGGATACCAGTGTTCACTTGGCTCCCACTACCGCGTTTTCGTCGAATATCAGCTACACGGACAGGACAAGTTCCAAGGAACAGCTGAATTTGCTCAGTCCGGCCCTCTACGATTGGCGGGACACACGGCAGCAGGCTGTAAGCTTGGGCTTGAAACCCCAGCTTGAGGCCAAGTTCGGGGTGGATATGGGATACCGGTTTGAGCGTTTCAGGCAAAATGGCAGCCAGGGGGCCGCAACCAGCCTGCCGTCATTTTCCATTTCTTCAATAACTGAAAAGATTTCCAGTTTCAGCCTTCTAAACGACTACACAAACCTCTATATTTTCAATCACACTGTAAGTGCCGGAGCTTCCTATCAATGGGTGCGTTCGTTGATTTCCAGGGCCAACTTTACGTATGACCTTAAGGAAGACAAGCACGGCATCATTCCCCCAATAACGACGATTTCTGCGGGTTCCGGCATGACCTATCGCATTAAGATGTTAAAGATAGATTGTGACTACCGTCTTGCCCAGTCCCGGGGCGGCGCTGGCACTTTCCAGCAGGCCGTCTCGTCCAGCCTGGACTTCGTTCCTTCGCCAAATGTCCGCTGGTCCAACCGCGGCGAATATGCCGTAAGCAAGAATCCCTCAACAGCATCAACGGACATAACAAGCAGCTTGGAAGTGAGTTTTTAGGCCGGAAGTAGCCCTTTCCTTGAAAGATAAAGGAACATTAATAAGTGGGGATATACACGTCTGAACTAAAAGACACAAGAAAATGCGGCGGACTCGAAATCCACAGTGGGGGAAACTCCACCGGGGGTTTAAATCCCTCTCTCTCCGGTTTATCAATAAGGGGGAACCTTCGGTTATCCTGCCGGCGGGGAGCTCGTCGCGAACACTGCTCCTCGCCCCACGCCGGCGCGCCCAGTCGTGTTCGCTTCGCGAACGGGCGCCCCCCTGCATTGCGCCCGGCATATTATCCGACAGTCAATTTACGGGTGACCCCAATTCCCAAGGATGGTATCCCGGAAGCGGCCCCTGACAGCCTTAATCTATATGGGGTTTGGTGACTGGGGGTAAAACCCTTGAAGAATAAGGAGAATAGAGATCGTGACCCCTGAACCTGCCACACCCCCCTTTTCGACGGGGAAGCCATGAGTTTCAATATGGCGAACATTGGACATTATCCAAGCTACGCCGTATTATGTCTATAGAGGCACGGTTAGACTACAGATGGAGAACCTTGGAGGAAGTCCAATGAACGGCGTGGGCAAGCTGAAGCGGTCCGGGGTGGGGGTTGATCTCGTTCGGCTCCTGGCTTCCGAGGGTGACCGGATCTTCACCGCGGAGCGCGCTCGGGAATTGAGCCCGCGCGTCGGCCTCCGCGATGCCTACCTTTGGGAAGCCTTGTACCATCTCCGGCGGACCGGCTGGATCGTCCCGTTGCGCCGGGGGCTGTACGCGCTCGCGGGCTCGGTCCCGGGCGTCACGCCGGCGCACGAGTTCGAGATCGCGATGGCACTGGTCACTCCGGCGGGCATCAGCCACTGGTCGGCCTTGAGCCACCACGGGCTGACCGAGCAGGCGCCCCGCCGCGTGTTCGTGCTTACGACCGCCCGGTCGGTGCCGCGCATCCGCGGAGCCAAGCGGAAGGGGGATAAGGAGGGCTATCCTGTGGGTGATATGGCCTACCAGTTCGTCCAGGTGAAGCCGGAGCGGTTCTTTGGGATCGAGGATGTCTGGGTGAACGAGTCCAGGATCAAGATGACCGATCCCGAGCGAACGCTTTTGGACGGCCTGATGGCCCCGCAGTACTGCGGTGACTTCTCCGAGGTTCTCCATGCCTTCGAGGTCCGAGCCCCCAAGCTCGATCTGGAGCGCATCATCGCCTATGCCCTCAAGCTGGACGCCGCCACTGCCAAGCGTCTCGGCTGGATCCTGGAGCGGCAGGGGATTGACGTAGCCCGACTGGAAGCCCTGCGCAATGTGCCGATCAAGGGCTACCGCGCGCTCGATCCGAGCGGCCCGCGCCAGGGGCCCTGCGACACACGCTGGATGATCCAGGTGAACCTGCCGGGGAAGGTGCGGTCATGAAGCCGCTGCGCACCCGCCTGCAGGAGGCCCGCAAGCGGCTCGGACTTCCCTGGGAAGTGCTTGAACGCGATTACCTTCTCTCGTGGATTCTGGCTGGCATCAACCAGGTGGACGCCCTACGCGACACGCTCGTGTTCAAGGGCGGGACGGCGCTCAAGAAATGCTACTTTGGCGACTACCGCTTCTCGGAGGACCTGGACTTCACCGCCATCGGTTCCGTCCCGGCTGGCGCGGTGATGGAGTCCGCGATCCGGGACGCGTGCGCCGCCGCGGTGAGGCTCCTCGACCCATATGCACCCGTCGAGATCGTGTGCGAGCGGCACGCCGAGCGTGATCCGCACCCGGCTGGCCAGGAGGCATTCGACATCCGGGCGCGGTTCCCATGGCACCGAAGGCCCCAGACCAACGTCATGATCGAAACCTCGATGGACGAGAAAGTGCTCAAGCCCACGGTCCGGCGATCCGTGCTTCACGATTACGGCGAGCCTATCGATGTCCAGGTACAGGTCTACTCGCTGGAGGAGATCGTGGCAGAGAAGTTGCGGTCCATCCTCCAGCACATGCGTTTGCTGGAGCGCCGGGGCTGGGTGCGCTCTCGCGCCCGGGACTACTACGATCTCTGGCGGATTCTCGGCACCTATCGCGACCGCGTGGACGTATCGGACTTCCAGCCGTTCCTGCGTGAGAAGTGCGCGCTAAAGGATGTTACTTTTTCAGGCCCCGAGAGCTTCTTCCCGGAGGCGATGCTCTCGACGGTGGAGAAGACCTGGAATCAGTGGCTCGGGCCGCTGGTGCCAAAGCTCCCACCGTACAAGACCGTGATCGAGGAACTCCGCCCGCGGATCGCTGAATTGCTCACCGCCGGGAAGTAGGCCCGCACCGCTTCCAGCACTTCGCACGAGCCCACTCTGACTTCCACAAGGGAGCCTTTTGGAAGGGAGTAAGCACCTCTGATTCACCCAAAGAGGTTGATAATCAAGGAGATTAGACAAAATGACCCCCGAGGTGCTTACTCCGCGAGGCTCTTTGAGGGTCACTGCGAAATGGCGTGCGGGGGTATATTCCCACAGTGGATTCGGACGGTCCCTTTTGGGTAAGCACCTATCCCCGAAAACGATCTGAAATGCTTATGCCACAAGGATTACAAGGTGCATACTCTGCCCCTGGGACGGTTTGCCGTGGACCGTCACGGTGTCGGAATGAACTTGTCTGGCTTGCCTGCCGGGCCTATGTTCGTAACGGCCTATCTGGCCTGTCTGCGTGCAGACACGCACAGGCAGGCGCGGCGGGCAGGGAAGAACGAGCGGCATCACGCGGACGAGTTCTGGGCTCTGGCGCTGGCCATCCATGCGGCGGGGCTCGCCAAGGAACACCGGCGCCCCCGGCGTCAGGTCACGGCGAGCATCGTCTAGAAAGCTGTAGGCCAGGTTGACCGGCGCGGCCGGAAGGGCGGCAAGAGACGCGCCGTCCCGCGACGACGCGCAGATGCTGCGCCCGCCCCACCCGCTTGCGGGTTGATCAGACCACCGCGCCGCTCAATGGTTCCAACTGCCCGGAGGGCAGCGTAAAGGAAAATATCGTCAAAGAGCCCTCGCTTTCCACCCAGATTCGTCCCCCCTGGGCATGTATAGCCAGTTGACAGAATGCCAGGCCCAGACCCACACCCGCATTGATGCCATCGCGGTGGACTTCCATTTGCCCGAACTTCTCGAAGATCTTTTCATAGTATTCTCGCGGAATCCCCAGTCCCGCATTCTGCACACACACCAGGACATTCCCGCCGCCCTCCCGCCTCACGTCCAACTCGATGGAACTTCCCGTCGGTGAATGGTGAATGGCGTTCATCAGCAAGTTATCCAATATGCGGCCCGTCAGGTGACGATCCGCCCGAGCCTGCACGACCTCTTCAGCCTTACGGGCCGAGAATCTCTGCCCCCGCATCTTGGCCACATCCTCCAACGATGCCACTCGCTCTCTTGCGAGTAGCGCCATGTCCACGACTTCCGTGTGCGCCATGAACCCGCTATCGAGGCGCGCGATCTCGATGACATCGGTCGCCATTCTGATGACATCAGCCGTGGCTTTCTTGGCTCGCCCCAAGTATTCGCGAGTACGCAGCCCTCCGCCGTCGAGTCCAATCTCCATCAGTTCGAGCGCGCACAACGCGGCGGTCAATGGCGTGCGCATGTCATGAACCAGCGTGTTCGCCATCAAGTCCTTCAACTCCCCCATCCGCCTCAGTTCCGTAAGCCGTTCTCCAAGTTCCGCGTGCGTCCGGTGAAGAGCCAGAAGGTTGTTGAGCCGCGCCATGAGTTCAGCACGGTGAACCGGCTTGCAAAGAATATCATTGGCTCCCATGGCCAGGGCGCGCAATCGCGTCTCCTCCTCGGCAGAACCTGTCACTACGATCACGGGAAGGTCGCACATTAGGGACATCTGCATTAATAGATTGATGTTCCGACAAAAGAAAGACCTCTTGGACGCCTGAAAAACGACCGGATCAGCCGGGGGCGACGCCGCATGCGACGTACCG
>Ga0315282_10003553_pt1 | contig 27938 bp, 19 predicted proteins | sample YL17G07_20_MG_FD_203693 | JGI IMG/M metagenome (GOLD analysis project Ga0315282, IMG submission 203693) | Sediment microbial communities from Yellowstone Lake, YNP, Wyoming, USA - YL17G07_20 | ecosystem: Environmental > Aquatic > Freshwater > Lake > Sediment | place: USA: Wyoming | collected...
TGGCCTTGCTGATAAAGGGAACGGTTCGCGAGGCTCTGGGATTGACTTCGAGCACAAAGACGATATCGTTCTTAATCGCATACTGAATATTCATCAGACCTATGACTTCGAGCTCTTTGGCTAAGGCATGGGTGTTCTGCTTTAATTTTTCAACCAATTCATCGCTCAAGGAGTAAGGGGGTGTGACGCAGGCACTGTCTCCCGAATGGATTCCGGCCTCCTCAATGTGTTCCATGATCCCTGCGATCACACAGCTCTCGCCATCCGAGACAGCATCGACATCGATTTCAATGGCATCTTCCAAAAATTTATCGACGAGGATGGGATGGTCGGGCGAGGCCTCGACGGCCTGCTGGACAAATCCCTTTAAGGACTCCTCATCATAGATGATCTCCATCGCCCTCCCGCCTAAAACATAGGAGGGCCTCACCATGACAGGATAGGTAATATCATTGGCAATCCGGAGGGCTTCCTCGATCGAGTGGGCCGTTCCATTTGGAGGTTGGGTGAGACCCAGTTTCTTTAGAAGGGCTTTGAACCGTCCCCGGTCTTCAGCTCGATCGATGTTGTCTGGAGTCGTTCCGATGATCTTCGCCCCTGCTTTTTCCAGGGGGACCGCAAGATTGAGAGGGGTCTGGCCCCCGAACTGAACGATCACGCCATCAGGCTTTTCTAGATCGATGATATGGAGGACATCTTCAAAGGTCAGAGGTTCGAAATAGAGTTTATCGGAGGTGTCGTAGTCCGTGGAGACCGTTTCGGGATTGGAGTTGACCATGATCGTCTCGTACCCCAATTCCTTTAGGGCAAAGGACGCATGAACACAGCAATAGTCAAATTCAATCCCCTGACCGATTCGGTTGGGACCTCCTCCCAGAATTATGACCTTCTTCTTCGTAGAAATTTTTGCCTCATCCTCAATTTCGTAAGTGGAGTAATAGTAGGGGGTATAGGCTTCAAATTCCGCGCCACAGGTGTCCACCAGTTTATATGTCGGCTGAATGCCCTTCTCCTTCCGCATCTTTCTCACGGTGGTGTCGTCCACGCCAAGGAGATGAGCCAGTTGGAGATCAGAAAAGCCAAACTCCTTTGCTTTTCTGAGAAGCAGTTCCGGAAGGCGAAGCTGATGAGGAATCTGAATCTTCCAGAGTTCAAGATCCCTGACTTTCGCCCCGTACGAGCGAATCTCCTTCTCCAGGTCTGTGATCTCGCTAATATTGTACAGAAACCAAGGATCGATCTTCGTCAACTCGTGGATTTCCTCAACCTTGATCCCCAGGAGCAGTGCATGCCGGATGTAAAAAATTCTCTCGGCATTTGGAGTGACGAGTTTCTTTCGAACTTCCTCAAGATATTGAGTGCTCTCAATGGGGATCTCTGCAGGATAAGGGATCTTGTCCTTTCCATCCGAACCCAGACCGTGCCTTCCAATCTCCAAGGAACGGAGCCCCTTCTGGAGTGCCTCTTTAAAAGTCCTGCCGATGGCCATGGTCTCGCCCACTGACTTCATCGAAATGGTGAGCGTGGGATCGGCACCGGGAAATTTTTCGAAGGTGAATCTTGGGATCTTCACTACACAATAGTCAATGGTGGGTTCGAAGCAAGCGGGTGTTTTTCTTGTGATGTCATTGGGAATTTCATCAAGGGTATATCCCACCGCCAGTTTCGCTGCCATCTTGGCAATAGGAAATCCAGTGGCTTTGGAGGCCAGCGCTGAGGAGCGGGAGACCCTGGGGTTCATCTCGATGATGACCATTCGTCCGTCCTCGGGGCGGATCGCAAACTGGATGTTTGATCCCCCGGTCTCCACGCCGATCTCCCGGATGGCGCGTATGGCGGCATCCCTCATCCTTTGATATTCTTTGTCCGTTAGTGTTTGAGCCGGAGCAACGGTGATGCTGTCCCCGGTGTGAATGCCCATGGGATCAAGATTCTCTATGGAACAGATGATGACGACATTGTCATTGAGATCCCTCATCACCTCCAGTTCGAACTCTTTCCATCCGAGGACGGACTCTTCGATCAGAATCTCTCCGATCATGCTCCATTCAAGCCCACGGGCGGCCACGTCTTTGAGCTCTTCGATGTTATAGGCGACCCCACCTCCCGTTCCGCCGAGGGTGAAGCTGGGCCGAACGATCAGGGGAAATCCGATCTCCTTTGCTACCTCGAAGGCTTCTTCCAGAGAATAGGCGAGCCCACTCTTGGGAAGATCGAGGCCGATCTTCTTCATCGATTCCTTGAAAAGATTTCTATCCTCTCCTTTCTTAATGGCTTCATACTTGGCCCCGATCATCTGGACGCCATATTTTTGAAGAACCCCAGATTCATAGAGGGCCACGGAGACATTGAGACCGGTCTGGCCTCCGAGGGTTGGGAGAAGGGCATCAGGTCTCTCCCGGGCGATGATCTTCTCCAGTATTTCAGGGGTGATCGGCTCGATATAGGTTCGATCGGCCATCTCCGGATCGGTCATGATCGTGGCAGGGTTGGAGTTGACGAGGACCACCTCAAACCCTTCTTCCTTCAAAGCCTTACAGGCCTGAGTGCCCGAGTAGTCGAACTCGCAGGCCTGACTGATCACAATAGGCCCGGAGCCGATGATCAGGATCCTTTTGATATCCGTCCTTTTAGGCATGGTCTCGTCCACCCAATTAACTTAAATGCCCCTCACTCTTCCCCTCTCCCCCAAGGGGAGAGGGAGGAGGTGAGGGGGCATGGGAATGGAGCTCCATCATCTTCACAAATTCACCGAAGAGATTTTGGGTGTCGTGGGGCCCAGGAGAAGCCTCGGGATGATACTGGACGGAGAAGATGGGAAGGTTCTTATGCCTCATCCCTTCGAGCGTCCGGTCATTGAGGTTCATCTGTGTGATTTCGACCTCATTGGGATTGAGAGATTCGGGATCGACACAGAATCCATGGTTCTGGGAGGTGATCATTACCCGACCGGTCTTGAGATCTTTGACAGGTTGATTGGCTCCCCGGTGGCCAAATTTCAATTTGAATGTCCTTCCGCCAAAGGCCAGGCCCAGAAGCTGGTGACCCAAGCAGATGCCAAAGATCGGTTTTTTGCCCATCAATTGACGGACCGTCTCAATCGCATAAGGAACGCCCTCTGGGTCGCCCGGGCCATTTGACAGGAGGATTCCATCTGGATGGTAAGAAAGGACCGTCTCTGCCGTGGACGAGGCAGGCAGAACGACCACTTCACAGTGCCACTCCCGTAGGGATCGGAGGATGTTCGACTTCACTCCAAAGTCTAATACCACCACTTTATGTCGGGAGGGAGGAGTCGAAGGGTGAAGATCGGAATTAGAAAACTGAAGAGGATTCGTCAGGGTCCATTCATAAGGATTCTGGCAGGACACCTCCTTCACGAGGTCCCGGCCGATGAGACCTGGTGAACTCCTTGCCTTTTCAATCAAACGCTCGCGGCTGTGATCTTCTGTGGAGAGAAAAGCCTTCATCGCGCCGGCCATGCGGATATGTTTTGTGAGGGCCCGAGTATCCATTCCCTCCACTCCCATGATGCGATGACGGATCAAATAATCGGAAAGGGGTTTGTTCCCCCGCCAGTTGCTGAAGATGGAGCAGTTCTCTTTGATGATAAAGGCCTCGACCTTCGGTGCCTGAGATTCCACATCCTCATCATTGATTCCATAATTTCCGATCAGGGGGTATGTCATGATCACGATCTGACCTTTGTAAGAAGGATCGGTAAGGATCTCCTGGTATCCTGTCATGCTGGTATTGAAAACGAGCTCTCCCGATTTCTCTCCGGAGAACCCGAAGGATCGCCCTTCGAATACAGTCCCATCCTCCAGGGCCAGAATGGCGTTTGGGTTATTTTTCATGAAATCTCCCTGTCCCTATCTCTCCTCCCTCCTTGGAAACTGTGTCGTAATGTCATTCTGAGGCGTTAGCCGAAGAATCTATATTTTCTAACTTATCGATTCTATGAGATTCTTCACGGAGTTTATCCTGAGCCGATGAACGAGACCCTTCGCTTCGCTCAGGGTGACAAATGGCGAAGGGTTCAGAATGACAGGCATGTAATTCTCCTCCATTGCGACACAGTCCCTTGCAGGGGAGGGAAATAAAATTGTTGGGCCAGTTTTTTCTGAATGGGCTTAATGTTTTGCCCATAAAAAAAGACCCCCGATCCCGTTGGGACAGGATCGAGGGTCTTCAGGTTGGTTTCGCTTGTTTAACCATAAACGTTTCTTTAAATCATTTTTAGTTTTTTACCATGCCCGCTCAGGTTTGTCAACCCTTCAATTACTTGCTCAGCCTACCTACCGCAGGCAGGGACTGACCTTGAGGGAGCCCGTTAACCGTTGATCCAAGGAGTAGGGGATGTCCCCCGAATGGGTCAAGAAGTTAAATCGACGTCAGGCGTGGACGAATATTCTTGTCTTTGTGGACCTGGCCATCAGCCTTTCGATTTTGGCCTGAATCTTTTTCCTCTCCGCATTCTTCTCCCATTTTTTCCAATCGTCCACACTCTGCCATGTGGTGACAACAATGTAATTATGAGGGTCATCCAGTGCCCGGAGCGTCTCACCTGAGATATATCCTGTGGAGGGGATCGCTTTCGTTCTCAATTCCCTAAGCAATCTTGAGAAGTCGGCTTCCTTCCCTTTCTTCACCTTCCGATCGATAATGATCTTCACTGCCATGGCCCGCCACCTCCCTCATTTTTTTCCATCCTACCAAGTCTCTTTGAGGATTTCAAGTGAAATTTATGTTTCACAAACTCCTTTTCCTCTCAGTCATTCCTGCGAAAGCAGGAATCCATGGTTTTCTGTGCAAATAGGATTCGAGTTTTTTTAAAGAGATCCCTGAATCTGCAAGGGCAAACCTGGATTCCCGTTTGCACGGGAATGACAGAATTAACGTACACGAAGAACATTCTTCCTGTTAGTGATATCCTTCCAGTTCACCCTTGGGGATGACCCATCGGAAATGCTCGGGAGCCACGGTTTCCAAACGTCCATCGATACGCAGGGTGAGATGGCTGTTCTCTCTCGACATGCTAAGCCCGAAGATATTTCCCAGATGGATGAGGCGGTCTACAATTTCTTTCCACTTTTTATCGTCGATGGGATGAACCGCACAACCCTTGTATTGGGCCTCTTCCAGCCTGCGATTTGGATCATAGAAGATAGCCTCGCCAGCAGAAGCGCCAGCTAAGATTTTTGCCCCTTTGTAAGGGGAGTCCATTCGGTGAATCATCCCATCGTACCCACGAAAGAGGCCAAGTATGAGCATCGATCCGCCCATCAGGGCCTGGCCAAGGTGTTCATAGGCAGTGCCTACAAGGTTTACCTGTAGCCCAGGACCGGTTGGATCGCTTACTGCACAGACCCATCCCCGGTCCACCACATTGCCGAAGATATTGAAGGTACCTCCTTTTGCTGAGTATCCTGTCACCTTGCCCGCATCACCATGAATCTCAAGCGTTCCAGAGTGCATCACCATCCCGGTAAAATTCTGGGCATGGTTGTGTACCCGCACCAAGGCGCCCATGTTAAATGCTCCACAGTATTCCCCGGGGCTTCCGAAGACGTCCACGGTGGTGTCAGGTGTAGAACCAGAGCCCATTCCCATGCCAATCCCTCTCTGGCCTCCCACCCTGTAAACGATGAATTTTCTCCATCCCGTTCGGTGGGCATGATCCAGGCAGCAACTTAATACCCGCAGAGGGTCGATCCCCTCAGGCTTGAATCCCCGTGCATCCACCACCAGTAACTGTTCTTTCTTCTGGGGTTCTTTGAGCTCACCAGCGTTTTCAATCGTCACCCGGACCCATCCATTGCCACCGTGGTCGCGATCCAGCACGGAGTTTATCTTTTCATGAACCATATGAATTAATGTCCCTCTGTCTTTGCTTCCGATATCCCAGCCGGGGAGGGTGTCGTAAATTCGTGTCAGTTGCTCAACCGCTTTCAAAAAGGGTAGATTTCTTCTTATGTCTTCTAACGCCTTTCCAAATTCGTTAAACCTCCACAAGGGCAATCGCTCCTTAATGAACCCAGGGGCATCCGATCCAAAATCGATATCCATTCCCTGGGCCGTTACTGAAGGAATAGGTTCAACGGTATCAACAGAAGGGAATTCCCCATGGGGGATCTTTACAGGATGGCCAAATTTATCTACCACCTCATGGCCTGTAATTCGTCCCTTCTCGTCATAGAATACCCTGCTCACCATGCCTGTGTTCACCGTGAAGGTGAGGGCAGGGGAGGTGCTGCGCATCAACCCAAGACGATAAAGCTCCTGAATGCCTGCATCACTTCCTTGTTTTTCAGAGCAGATGATTGAGACAAAATTTTCTCCATCATCATAGAGCATGGCCACGTTGGGTCGAAGCAGCGATGGATCGATAATGTCCAATCTTTCAATCACTCGGCGGTATGGGTCGATCCGACCGCAAAGGTATTGGTAAGGGCCATCCGGTGCACTTTCAAGCTCAACCTCCTGCACGCGCTGGAAGTGCTCCCTGACTGCTGGGGACAACTGAGTTAGGTTCCATCCTGTTGTGGGGGAGAAGGATTCGACCAGAGCATCAAAAGGATAATGCAGGTATTGACTGAGTAAGTGAAGCTTCAAGGAAGCCACGGCTGTGTCGGTCTGGGCTAAAGGTGTTAGGTTAAACTGAGACACCCGGTTCCACATGGTACGATAATTGGTTGTCTCTCCATTATGGGTCAGGGCGGTGTGGAGCTCGGCAAAGGGATGAGCATTCATCTGATCCACAACAGACCCAGTGGCAAGCCGACGATGGATGACGTTCACGGGTGCATCCGGAAGTTCCCAAGGAATGTGCTTGCCATCACTTTTCCAGCAACCTGAATTCTTTCCGCAGGAAAGGACAGCTGCCTTCTTCTGCTGAACCTCAGCATAGTTTTCCCGAGTGATTAGGCGTGCCAACCGGTAGATATATTCGTCCTCAGCTTCGTGGAGAAATTCAATATCGTTCTTGTAATTTTCAACCGTCAGATCTCTGTAGCGAATCTGTCTCGGTGGCCAGACGGGATCCTTTAACAGGTCGTTCTCAATAAACCGATACAACGCTTCTGGTCGCACGCGCACGAAGAACCTGAAGACATCTCCTGGGTCTTTCTCGCCGAAAAGCCTGAAATCCTGCTCTTCTCCTTTTTGATCACGGCGATAAGGGATGCGGCATTTCTCCAGATCGCTGTCGAAGTCCTCTATTTGGAGGCCCTTTAAATATCGATCTAGAATTTCTTGCATGATGCCACGACGGCTGGCCAAGATCTCCTGTCTTGCGCTTCGTCGAACTTCCTCCAAAGTGATCTCCGGATGTTTCGCGATGGACTCCTCCTCCACCTGAAGTTGGAGGGTGCCCTTGATCAATACGTGGAGGGCATAATCATCCATATGGTGAGGGTAACAACCCCCCTTCCAGATACCAACGCCATCCATCCCGCGGTTTGCCATACGATCCAGCATCAAATCCATGATGTGACTTGGGATGAAATGGTTGGAGACAATGGCAGCCACGCCGCAATCCGAGGGGGCCCGCATCGATGACGCCGCTGATGGTTCCCTTTCGGCTGTCTCTTCTAAATTTTGAGTTTCAGGGGTTGGCCGTGAGATGTCAGCCCTGCGACGCCGGCGATTCTTAACTCTCTCTTCCAGGACAGACCATTGAATGCGATCATACTGTCCCCGAAGTTCTCGGATATCCTTCATTCCAAGGGCTGCGATCGCCTTCGTTATCTGGGCCTGTAGGATAGCACGGAAGTTGATGATCTGTTGGGTATTGATCTCCACGTTACGCAATAACTGCATCTTGGGTTCGATGGTGGAGATGCCACTTCGACATCCGGACTCGCAGTTTCTGTCCCGGACACAGCCAATGGCGACGAGGTCTGCCGTTCCCAGAATGACTCCGTCGAGGCCCAAGGCCACTCCCTTGATCACATCGCCCCATGTTCGGAATCCGCCGCTTCCCATGAAGACGACTTGATCCCTCAGCCCGTCATCCATCAGTTTTTCGTGGCAGATGGGGATCGCATACTCCATGTGCATTCCCATCTGGCCTTTGATGATATCTGGGGCTGCTCCCGTGCCTCCACGTGGACCATCCAGCCAGATCTCAATGCCCATCCCATTGTCTTTGGCAATTCGGGCCAGGCCCGCGAAGATGAACTCAATGTCAGGTGAGGGCGAAACTTTGATGCAGATGGTGGTACGGCGGTTGATCATACGGACCGCGTCAATGAAAGCCTTGACGTCCTCAATGGAATAGCAGTTGTGGAAAGGAAAGGGAGAGATGAGGCTTGTTCCCTTGGCCACCCCTCGAAGCCTCGAGACCAGACCAAAGACCTTTCTGCCCAGTAGATGTCCTCCTACGCCTTGTTTGGCTCCTTGGCTGTAGGCAATGACTACGCGCCGGGCGCGGCGGATGGTTTCTTTGGTGACCCCAAACAATCCTGTCTTGAGCTGGGTCGAGACGAAAGGCTCGTCTTCAGGAGTCACAATCGGCACATACTGAATTGGCATTGAGCCCGGAAAACTCCGAAGCGCTTTGACGAGGTTCTCATATTCTGGAGATTCATCGAGCTCCTGTTCTACCCGTTGGATGACTTTTTCGAGAGGGATGAGTTTTCTCTCTTCCATGATCCGACCCAGAAGGGCCACTTGCTGATCGGTGAGATCCAAAGGGTCCCATTTCGAGTCAAGGATGAAGATCGTCGGATATCCTCCCTCTCCTGTGTCCAACTGGGTGCCGAGGGCGCGTGTGGCCACCACTCGGGCACGCCATGTCCCCGGCCCAATCGAGCCAACCGACATCCCAGCCCCGATGAAGGGTGACTTCAGCTTCAACTGAGGGGAGATCTGAAGTGACGTAGAGACTTCATCCAATCTCTCGACTGGGATGGACTCTGGGTCTTGTGGGAATAGAATATCGATCGAGTCGAAGCCATCTCCTAGATTCCCCCGTTCTTCGGCATGCGACAGGAGAAGCTTCTCCTGATTACCACCCGCCATGTGGCCTACGGAAGCGATCAGAGAGGCTGGCCACACATGATCCTGATCGAAGATACGATAGCATGGGCTTTTCAGGTTTACGCAGTAGAACCGGTGCGGAAGCTGAGTGGGCTGAATTAAATTCCTCAGTTGAGTATATCGCCACCCATACCCGTCACCTTCCCTTTGAATCCGGGCAGCATTGCTTCTCTTGTTCCGCTCCAATCGCTCGTGGTTCTTGAAGGTGTCGTAGACCCTTTCCTCCAGGTCATCGAAAATAAGCAATCGATTCTCTTCGCCCACCGTCTTTCTGATTTCTTTGAAGCCAGAGGCGCCGAGGACCTCGATGATCTGAATATTCCAGACCCGGATCAGGTTGGAAATGCGCCTGGCTAAGGTGGGCGCATCATAGGGAAACTGGAGCTCCGTTCCCTTAAGAAATTTCTGCCGGGCCATTGGGTCGGCAGTCAGGAGGACGGGCCAATCGATCTTTATTCCATTGGCGCCTCGCTGGATCGTCTTTTGTGCGTCGGCAGCAGAACGGATGCCACCCGAGGCAAGGATGGAGAACCGGTGCCGCAGTTTTTGCTCCACCAAAAAGCGATGAACAGCAGGCACAGCATCTGTTGTGAGGTAGTATCCTTTTTCTCGATCGTAATCCGAAGTTAGGCATAAAACGTCGAACGGGGAACTGAAGAGAGAAGTGAGCAGCTTCTCAAAGGCCGTTGTAGGTCGGAGCTCTGAATCGATGTCCTCTTTTCCAATATTCAATACGGCGCAGAGGATGGTTGATTCTGAAAAAAGATGCCTCACTTCATCCATTCGTGCGATCGCTTCATGATTCAATTCGATTTCTACCAAATCCGGAGTCTGATCTCTTAGCGTCTGAGGCCACTTTTTTCCGGCGAGTAATTCTTTTATGTCTTTGGCTGTTAACCGGAGAATCAGGTGATGGGTTTTATCTCTCAGGGTTGATCCGTAGTGTTCAAAATCCCCGAGCCGCAATGTGAGACGGGTCCCCATTTCTTCGGCTGCCTCAAGTATCGCCTCCAATAGATTCTCGCCTCCATCCATAGGCATGACGTCTAAGAGAAGGGGCGTTTTTAATCCGATCAGGCGGGGAGCAGGAGTTTCTAATCTCTCTCCATTGAACGTCAGATACTTCGGCCGTTGGCCGAGCTGGATAGCGATGGCATCGGCAGAGCTTTCATAGAGAAGGTTCTGGGCGGGTCCGACGATATGGAAGTGGCCGAAGCGGATACCGTCATTTCCTGAGCCGCGATGGGGATCTCCTTGGCCTGTGCCGGAAACGGGAATCTTTCCAGTCGTTGCTTCAAGGTCGATGCGGCTGATGACCCCGCTGTTCCAGTATGGATCATCCATTTGGAGGACATCTGGATGGAGTTCCACGGAGGTGGCTGGGATGCCTTTCGCAATCTGTGGACATCGCTCCAAGCAGGCGCCACAGCCTCGGCAGAGCGCTTCATCATCGATGACCACACGACGGGGGTCTGATTCACTCCGTTTCCGCACGCTGTACATACAAGCATCGACGCACGTTCCACAATGTAAACAGTACTCTTCGTCGATGACGACACGGTGTTTCGGAAAGGTCTGGCGCTGTTCACGAATCTTTTGGTCAAATCCTGTTCGGATCACGTCGAGGAATCGCTGGAAGTCAGGGCTGGTTTCGACGTCTTGGATAAATTGAGTGACTTCCTGGATTGGGAAGTCAAGGGTACGGGATAAGTACTTCTCCAGGTCGTCAAAAAGCTGGCGATGTTTCAAGTTGACTTGGCACCCCTCGTCACAACGTCCGCAATGCATACAGAAATAGAGAGACAAAACTTTGGAGAGTTCGAGACTTTTCTTTTCCAACGCTCTCTTGATGATGAGCAGTTTCCCCCTAGCCGTGAAGGTTTCGTCTCGTGTCGCCCCATAGACCGGGCATTGGGAGACACAACTTCCGCACTGGGCACAGGAGAGGATATCGTTGGTGATCGTTTCAAGACCTTCCGGGGCCGCGGGAACCCGGCGCCGGAAGGTCTTCTCGGGGATGAGGGAGAAGAGTTTGAACATAAGCCACTGAGCTGTGGAAAGCTCAAGATCGAAGATTCCGGCCTGAAAGAGTATTTTCTGAAGAGGACCCAATCTCCCTGAAACGCCGAAGAACTTCCCAGGATTAAGGATTCCGTCTGGATCCACTTTTTTCTTATAACGAGCCAGTTCCTTCAGTTCCTTTTTGGGATAGAGATGGTGCAAGAAAGGCGTATTCCATATCCCGAGACCATAGGGCTTTCCATGATAGAACTGAGCGGCCAGTCTCACCATCATCGGAACGAGCATGAGGTCCGCATAGAAAATGGCCTTCCGATGATCCGTGGCAAGCATGGCCAGGAAAAGAACCTGATCCCGGTTGACAAGATGCGAGGTTGGGTAAAAGGTCAAGCCCAGACGTTTTCCCCATTCGCTGATCTTTTCATAATAGGAAGCCACCTGATCCAAAGGGAGGAGCACCTCCGTCGCAAGAAGAGAGGGTCCCAGATGTTTGATGGACATAGGAAGAAAACGCTCTTCCCACAGGGTGTTTGCCGACGCTTCATCTGCCGCTTGGATTCCATTTTGGTCAAGATAAGCCTTCAAGTCACGTGCTGCCTCTTCGTCTGAAAAAGCGATCAAGACCAAATTCTTATCTTCAACAGAAATCTTTCCATTGGATTGGGCCTTAAGGGCGCGCACGAATTCCGAATGATAGACCACGAGTTCATCAGGACGAATCGAAGGATGATCGGATAACTTCTTAGCGAAAACATAGGCAGAAGATGGGTCTTCGAAGGGCATGATCACTGGAAACCACCGAGAAGGTTTTCGGCCCACCTTAAGCGTTGCTTTCACGATGATGCCCATCTGCCCTTCGGTAGAAAGGAAATAGTTGATTTCAGGATCGTCTGCCGCGATATTTTTAATCTTTCCGTCAGGTGTGATCACCCGGATCGAGATCAACTGATTTCTCACCGGGCCGTGGTGATAGGTTCCAAATCCCATTCCTCCGGTAGCCATCCAACCTGCGAGGGTGCCACCTTTTCCGGAGGTCATCGTGAGAAGAATCAAACCATGGCGCTCCAGTTCGTGCCCGATATCAAGAAAACGGGCTCCCGGGCCTACGGTCAACTGAAGGGTTTCTGGATTCACTTCAATCCTATCCATCAACCCGAGGTCGATTAAAATCCCGCCCCGGGTTGGGACCGCGCCGCCGTAACCCCATGTCCCTGCGCCCCGAAGAGTTATCGGGACTCTGTGCTCTCGGGCAATGGCAAAGATCTCGATGAGATGTTCTTCAGTGGTCGGCTGAAGGATAAGATCGGGCAGGCTTTTGAGCATGAGATCACGAATCATGGGGGGGAGATCGACATTGAGATCCTGACGGTAATACTCAAGCTTCTCCGGGTCTTCAATGATCCTGAGACCAGAGTTCTGATGCAAAAGAGTTTCGAGGGCTTTCCTCCAAGGAGGGTGGTCTTTCTTCTCTTCCACCGTACGGTTTAACCTCACTTTGTTTTTGTTGCAGCTTTAAGGATCATCGATTAGCAATAGATGAGCATGATACTTTGAAGAAGATAGGTGTTAAAGGCTTTTGCCAGAATTATCTTGTTTGAGCTATAGATCATAGAGCATGCAAGCCTGGCCGGAACGTGCCCCGCAAGCCCCGCGCTGCGCGCGGGCTCAAGGGGCACAATATTAAGTGATATTACATTGCCGGGAAGCCCCGCCCTGCGGGCGGGAGGCTTCACTCATCATGCCACACTCTTGATCATCCATCAAGAGTGTTTTCGTCAAGATAACTAATTAATTTTAAAAGATTGAATCTCAAGATTCAATAAAAATTCCCCCCTTGAAAAGGGGGGAATGTCTGTTTGTCCTTCTTAATAAATCTAGTGCTTCTTCCATCGAAGGGAGAACGAGAGATCGTTACAGAACGGGTAGATATTTCTCCAATTCGAATTGGGAAACATGGGTTCGGTATTGATCCCATTCGATCTTCTTGTTCTCGATAAATTTTTGGAAGATATGATCTCCTAAAGTCTCCTTAACCAGTTCGCTTTTTTCTGTCAGTTGGATGGCTTCAAGGAGATTTCCTGGGAGAGATTCGATCCCATGCTTTTTTCTCGCTTCTTCGGACATCTCATAGATGTCTTCCTCCACTGGCGGCGGAAGCTCATAACCTTTCTCAACACCTTTTAAGCCTGCTGCCAACATCACGGCGAAAGCCAGATAGGGGTTGCAGGCCGGGTCAGGCGATCGAAATTCAATTCGCGTGGCCTTCTCTTTTCCAGGTTTGTACATGGGAACCCGAACGAGGGCTGACCGATTGCGGCGAGCCCATGAAATATAGACCGGTGCCTCGTAGCCCGGGACGAGCCTTTTGTAAGAGTTGACCCATTGAGAGGTAATAGAGGTGATCTCCTTCGAATGTTTCAGAATTCCCGCAATATAAGATTTAGCCATTTTGGAGAGATGAAATTCATCCTTTGGTTCGAAGAACGCATTCTTATCCCCTTTGAAAAGGGATTGGTGAGTATGCATGCCACTCCCGTTTTGTCCGAAGATGGGTTTGGGCATGAAGGTCGCATAAACGCCATGCTTTAATGCAATCTCCTTCACGACGAGCCGATAGGTCATGGCATTGTCTGCCATCGTAAGGGCATCTGTGTAACGAAGGTCGATCTCATGTTGGCTGGGAGCCACTTCGTGGTGGCTGTATTCGACGTGAATTCCCATGGCCTCCAGTGTCAGGATAGTCTCCCGTCGAAGTTCGGTTGCCACATCGAGGGGAGTAAGGTCGAAATAGCCTCCTCTGTCCAGCCCCTCCGGCTTCCCATCGCTGGCCTTAAAATAGAAGTACTCCAATTCAGGACCTACATAAAAGGTGTAGCCGAGGTCTTGAGTCTTTTTAAGGTTTCTTTTTAACACCCATCGGGGGTCTCCTTTGTAAGGGGTTCCATCTGGTTCATAAATATCTGCAAACATCCGGGCGACGGCATTCTCTTTTGGTCTCCAGGGCATGATCTGGAAGGTCTTCGGATCAGGTCTTGCAAGCATGTCGCTCTCATCGATTCGGGCGTAACCCTGGATAGACGAACCGTCGAAACCCATTCCCTCTTCAAGAGCGCCTTCCAATTCATCGACGGTGATGGCAAAACCCTTCAGAAATCCAAGAATGTCTGTAAACCATAGTCGAATAAATCTGACATCATGCTCCTTTGCCATCTTCAAAACCTGTTCTTTTTCCTTATCCATTTCTTCCTCCTTGGCCCCCTCACCTTCCCCTCTCCCCGTTGGGGAGAGGGATGGGGTGAGGGGTGATAGAATTTAAAAAAAGGCGCCTCTTTTGACCTGTCCATGACAGTAAGAGACGCCTTTGTCTGCTTTCAAACCTGTCAACGACAGGTAGAGACGCCTTTGTCTTTCGAATACCCCTTCGTATCTATTGCGAAGAACTAAAAGCAATTTGTATGCCAGCGATGATATTTTCAAAGGGGCAGTGGTCCATCCATAATATGTCGAATTTATAGGGAATTTCTTATTATAAAAATCCACTCCCTGAGAGAGTGAATCGATAGGTGAGAAATAGATGATGAAATTTAGGCAGGCTGTTAGGAAAATACCAAGAGATTTCCGAAAAGTCCCGAAATCTCTGATTACACAGATTAGAAATATATTGAGAAGTAACGCCCCCGCCCAGAGGGCGCGCCCCCATGGATAGCCGAGACTTTCCAGTCTCGGCGAAAATGCGGTTGCCGGACAAGAATGTCCGGCCTATCGGGTTTTGAAATCGTTGCATTCATCCCCGCCCATGGGCACGCTGAGCAAGCTCTCCTGTCGTTACCCCGGAAAGAAAGCCGAAGGGGTTGACAAACAGGCCCCATTTTCATAAATTAATTTTTAGAAACAAATGGAGAACCTCACGGAGGCACTATGGAGATAGAGAAGTTTTTGGAGATGACGAAAAGCTTGGAAAAGAAGAAGAAAGGGAAGGGGGAGGAGCTGGAGAAACTTCAGGGGTTCTTTGAGCGGTTCCATAATCTGAACCGTGCCTATCTCGACAAGGGGACTTTTGAGAAGGCCCAGGGGTCCATCTCCACCATGGCAGAGGCGATCGCCAATACGATCCAATTTCTCGACGCCGAAATTACAAGGTTGAGAAATAAGCGGATGAAGCTTCCCTTCGAAAATGTGGAACTCGGTGAGATGCAGAAAGTCCAGAAAAAAAACGAATTAATGATCAAGGAGTTTATGGCGGGGGAGAAGGAATGACCCCTCCGCTTCTGGATATTATTTCTTTTTCTTCTCCTTCTTCTCCAACTCCTTCCTGATCCCTTCGACCTTTTCCTTGAATTCCCGAGTGACGGTATCCGACTGAAGCTGATCCGTGATGATGTGAGGCGTCATCAAAAGGATGAGCTCTGTCTTCCCCGTGATATATTCATGTTGTCCAAAAAGGGCACCCAGGAGGGGGATTCGACTGAGAAGAGGGATGCCTGACTTCGTGACATTTTTTGAATCCTGGATCAACCCTCCAATCACAATGGCCTGCCCTTCCGTAATGGAGAGGACCGTCTTTGCCGTTCTCTTTCCAAAAACTGGGACCGATGGAAGAGTTCCAAGGGTGGTGGTATCGACGGTGCTATCTTCAACAGATATCTCCATGGACACCAGACCGCCATCACTGATGCGGGGAGTCACGGTGAGAATAATGCCGATATCCTTATATTCGATGGTCCCCTCGATGACGCCGGCGGCTCCGGCAACCCCCGTGGTGCCCGAATAGGTTGAAGTGAGGATGGGTTGAGACGATCCAATCTGAATTTTTGCCTCTTTGTTATTGGAGGCAAGAATATGGGGCGAGGAAATCACTTTTAATCGGCCACGTGTTGCCGCAGCTCTGATGGCAGCAGAAACCCTCCCTCCCAGCTCCACAATGGAATATCGGATACCAATGGCAGTCAGTGCTGCACTAAACGGATCGGCGGGGGGCCTCGCACCCAACACGACCTCTTGCGCATTTGGAGGTTGACTTGAAAGGAACCTTGACCATTCAATCCCGAACTGGGTTGTGTCATCAAGGGTGATCTCAGCGACCATGACCTCAATCAAAACCTGTTTCGGATAGATGTCGAGTTTCCTAATGGTTTCGAGGATCGCCCTATAATCCCTTTGAAAAGCTCGGATGACCAATGCGTTGTTCGCCTCGTCAACGACGATATTGATCTCTCCCTCTGGAACGGCGGCTGCCTCCTCTTTGGGTGGTGCAGATGGAGCGGGTGTCGTAGGCCGGACACCTCTCGGAGTGGGCTCAGGCGTTACGACCCTCTCTCTGAACTCCGGTTTCTTCTCTTTGGTCGCTACGAAGATCTGTTTCAGGACGTCGGCGAGATCCTTTGCCTTCCCATTCTGGACATAGTAGACAAAGACACTCAACTTGGTGCCTTCCGCAGGCGTCTTGTCGAGTTCTCTCAACCACGCCTCCACCCTTTCGAAGATGTTGGGAATGGAACTGATGACCAGGAGGGAGTTGATTCGAGTGACGGGGGTGAAGGTAATTCCGACGCCTCTCCCCGACTTTGTTGAAATCTCAAAGGAAGCGAAGATTCGCTCCATCTCCTTGGCGATCTCCGTCACATCGGCATTGAGAACGGGATAGATCCTGACCTTCATATCGGCGAAGAGATCGACATCGAAGAGGTTGATGATGTCGAGCGATTTTCTGACATTGGAAGCAAGGTCGTTGATGATCAGGATATTATGGGGAGGATGTTCAATGATATCTGCCCCATCCGAAAGGAAGGGCTTGATCAGTTTAGAAACCTCTGCTACTGGAATGTACCTCAAGATGATGATCTGGGTAGTATATCTTTCCTCAGCAGCTAGCTTCGCTGGATCCCGGGTGGTCGAAAAAGGAACATACGACTTTTTTGCATCACCGAAAGGGACAATTTCATAGACATTGCCCTTCTTAACGGCCGTGGCTCCATTCAATCTCAGAATCGATTGGAAGATGGGAAAGACATCTTCGGATGGAATTTGCCCCACGGTATGGATGTTGACGACCCCTCTGACCTTGGGATCGACGATATAATTGATTTTCAGGATCTCTGCCATCACCCGGATCACTTCATACAGGTCAGCGTTATCGAAGTTGAAGACCACACCCGGTCCCCTCGGGGTTTCTGGAGGCTTCACAGGAGTGGAGGGAGGAGGTGGGGTAGGCAGATCGGATCGAGGAGGTTGTATGAGAGGTTGCGCCGGTCTCTCAGGCTTAGGTGCCTCGGCCACAGCAGCAGGAGGAGCCTCCACTGGCTTAGGAGGTGGTGCCGCCATCTCGGAAGGAGGTTGAGAAATCTCCTTCTGAGGAAGCTCACCCGGTTTCCCCTTCAACTGAGATTTCTCTCCTGCACAATGGATGCTCCCGAGCATCAGGCATAGGATAAGACATCCCATTCCTAACCATTTCATCTTGTTCATCCTGAAATGACTCCTTTCCTCAGGCCTTTATTTATTCCCACTTTCAGTAGGTGGATAAGGCGTTACAGGCCTCCTTCCCCTCAAGGTGCTCGGATAAGAGGGGGGCGCTGGGGTTACGGGTCGTGGCAGGGGCGCCTCCATCACCCTCTCCCGGGATGGTTCCGCAGGCTTGGGCGCCTCTGCTGCTTTTGGTACGGGAACAGGTGCGGGAGGCGAAGGTGCTGGAGCCGTGCTCTTCACTTCTGGAGGTCTCACCTCTGTCCTGACTACGGCCCTTTTCTTGGGCGCATTCGTATCATAGAGTAGGACATCGAAAGAATCGTCTCCTGATTCCATGGTGATTCGATCAGGGAGTATCTTGGCCAGTTTATATTCTCCGACCTTCTCCCCGATCTTCAGGGTGATCATCTCCCTTTCCCCTTTCTGGAGGGGCCTTCCCGGATGAACGAGTGATGCAGCCTGGTAGTCCTTGGCGATGGTGATTCCATAAAGAAGGATCTGGGGACGGGACATGGGTTTCGATTGTTCAGGGGTGGTGAACGAAAATTCTCTCCGGTCCGGGTTGAAGATATTCTTTTCAGAAATTGCGATGGTGGAGGCAACGGAAGTCGTCTCCTTTTGCCTTCCGGTGACTGAGGCTCCTTCACCTTTTGTTTCTCCCTTCTTCGCCCTCCCTTCTTCCCGCAAGGTTTCCATGGGCTGGGTCCACACGTCATAGTTTTTTAGACCCAGAAGAACCACAGCGACAAAGAGGAGAAGAGAGAAGACACCGTAACGCCAGGACATCATCGCTCCTTTCCTTTCTCTTTGGCTTTCGTCCCTTTCATCAGTCCAGAGATGACCATGCTCCCCTGGACTTGATTGGGCATTCGAATATTTAAAACCAGAAGGTCCATCTCTGAGATCATCAGCTCTTTCTCGTGGGTTTCGATATCATAAATAAATTGGCCAAGATTGAGCATGCTATTGTTGGGATTGAAATCGATCTGGATCGAAATCCTTCTATAGGAATCGAACTCTTTAGGTTCCAGCATTCGAAAGCTCCGGATGCCTACGCCAGCCTTTTCCGAAAGCCGTCTTACGATCTCTTGCAGACTGGCGGCTCCAAGTTGAGGGGTTTCTCCGGCCAGGAGCCTTCCCTGAATCATTTCATACTGCTTCAGGGTGCGGTCCAGTTCTTCTTCGAAAATCTTGCGGTTTCCCAGATACTCTTCATATCTCAGCAAAGCCTTCCTCTTCAAGAGGATCTCCTCCTCGGCGTTCTTCCTCGCTTCGACCAGAGGAAGGATCCCAAAGGTGTAGAAGAGGACGAGGACGACGATTCCAACGAGTCCCCAGAGGACCCGCTTCTGGGAAAATCTCCATTTTTCCAGAAGCGGCCATTTCTTCAAAACAGGCCATTTTTTTAAGGAGGACAGTTTCTTTAAGAAAGGCCATTCTTTCAAGTTCCTGCCCTCCTGCCTTCCAACCTCGCTTTGATCTTAAACCTCTCCCTCTCCTTATCCACACCCTCCCTTCTCTCCCTCTCCTTGGTCACAGGGGCTAAGAATTCGACCCTTTCAAAGAGGGGAGACCGGTCTAAAATGGAGATGAGTTCGGAGGCCGAATCAGCGAATCCGCTGATTTCCAGCTCCCTTCCTGTGTATTTGAAATTCCAGATCCAGACCGTGGTCGGGAGAAGCTGGGTGAGTTCTCTCAGGATCTCCACTTTACTGATCTCCGCCGATCGAATCTTATCAAGGTCCAGGATCTCCTTCCTCAAGGCGTCCTTCTGCTTTTGCACCCGTTCAATCGCTTCCACAGCAGGCTTTCGATTCTTAATCTCATCATTGATGGCATTCAACGCATTTCTGTATCGAAAGAAAACACCGATCCCCCAGGTCAAACTCAGAATCACGGCAAGGGAGGCCAGGATCATGAAGACCGGCTTTCCAATCTCCCTCACCTTTTTTCTCATCTCAAATGGAAGCAGGTTCAGATCGAGTTTGGTCTGAGTCAATCCCTTCAGGGGGAGCCCGATTGAGGAGAAGATCTTATCAGGTCTGGAGGCCCCGGTCTCTGCTTCAATACGATGCAAGGGGGGAAGGAAAATCCCTTTGATCTGGTCACTCTCTCTGAGGGAAGGCAACATCTTTTCCGTGGCATCTAAACCAAACACGAAGAAAGTTGATTTGGCAAGGGCATCGCTTTTCAATCCGGATCGTTTGAAGGTGTTGATGATCTTTGACTCCTGCTCTTCGGAAGGCAGAGGCAGGTGGAAACTTTCTTTCCAGTCTTTCCCCTGGATCAGATTCATCTCAAAGAAGGGCGCGGTTACATCGAGGAGGACAGCCATTTCATTTTGTCCAGCCATCTTGTGGTAAAAGAAAAGGTTGAGGGCGGCGGTAGAGGGAATCTGGATGGAGATGGGTTGAATCCCGACCTTCTTCAGCAAAGCGAGATAAATATCGACTTCTTCCCTCTTGATAAAGACGGCAAAGAGGTCGAGCCATTCCTTCTCCTCTTTCAGGATCTGGTAGTCAAAATAAATCTCCTCCTTCTCAAAGGGCGTGTACTTGGAGACCTCGTATTCCAGAACCTTCCGCAAGTTCTCCTTCGTGGCGATGGGAAGACGGATGAAGCGGGCAACGACTTTCTCCCTCGGTACGGAAACGGAGACCTTATTCTTATTGATCGTATGTTTGGAGATAAACCCGTTGACCAGGTTGATCAGCTGAGCCTCTCGCTCCTCTTTCTGTTCTTCCGGTAGAAGGGCATGGATCTCGTAGTCCACCAGTTTGATCCTCCCGAAGGTTTTTCTCAAAAGGGTGAGGATCAAATGGTTCTTTCTAAAATCGATTCCGAGGCTCACATCGGAGATGAACATCATCTTTCCTGAAATCATGTTGATGCCTGTCTCATCCTGAGCAGGGGTTAGCGCTCCATCAGCCTATCCACCCACTGGACGATTTTATATCCTTCTTTCTCCCTGGGGTCGATCTTCACGATGGTTTTTACTCCTTGCATGGACGGTCCATCTTTCAACTTGGCTCTCGATTCAATCGTGTAATAGGGAAGGGCCGATCGATAGACGATGAACCTGCTGATCTCTCCGATGAAGGGGGCAAGCTCAGGGACCCTGTTGAGAAGGTCCTGCTGGTTTTCGAAACTTTTCTCTTCCCGGGCCTTCGCCATCTGCTGAGAGACTTCTCTTGGAATGCCTAAAACCATATTCATCACGAGGGGGGTGGCACTGTTGATGTCCACCTGTTCACCAGGAGAGTAGATGGAAAAGATATCCTTCAAGCCCACCCGATCAGCCGATCCCTCCTCGCCCTCCGAGGTTCCCTTTTTCCCATGATAGAGATCCGGAGTAACTCCCTTCACCAGGAGGAGCTCTTCGATCGAGTCCAGATTTCCATTCTTGCAGTAATAAGGCTCCTTGAGCGAAAGGTAATAATCATTCTCTGCGCCGTTCGCCCGGTAGAAATCATTGGTGTCCCTCCAATCGAGAACCGAATCGACCACCACATCCTTTGCCTCCCCTTCAAGGCCCAATTGCCCAATGACCTTGCGGAGCAAGAACTCGGAGACCATATTGATATTGATCTTGCCTGCCTCACTCATGATCCTGATCTCACAGGATCCCTGGTCAAAAGGGAGGGTGTAGGACCTGCCATCTGCCACCCACTCCCTCTGCTCCGGGGGGATCTCTTCCAAGCTCAGGGTTTTCCTCGATTGTTGAACTCGCGCATCGTGTTTGTAAATCAATTCTGTAATCGCACGCTGAACCCCTCCTTCTGCCATTGCGTATCGCTGAAGATCCTCTTTGTTGTTCTTAGTGATATTGATCTCTGTCCTCATGGCGTAAGAGAATTCAAGGGCCACGACCGAAAGGATGGCCATCACCCAGAGAACCATAATCAAGGCAATACCCTTTTTTCCAAACAAGGGAGAGAAAACCATTTGTTGAGCAGCCCGTATCATCGTGACTTAAGAATTCCTCGATCCTGAACTATGACCATGAACGATGAACCTCTAACCTCCAACCTCCAACTCCCTATTACCTTATTGTCGACACCCCAGGAACCCTTCTGCTAGGCATCGTTCTCACTTCCTCAAAACGGAAGGCCGGGAGGGATGCGAGAACCGTGATCGGAGGTTCCTCCTTCCCTTGTTGATTTTTCCGAATGATAGTCATTTTGAGGGCTTTTGGCAACCTCTTTTCATCCTTCGCCTTCCATTCCTCGACCCACTCCTCTTGTTGGTTGTTCAACCGATCTTCCTCTCGAAAATATTCAAAACGGACACTTGAAACTCCCTCCAGCAGAGCAACGCCCAGCTCTTCCTTCGGTTCTTCTGCAAAAAAATCTTTGTTAAGAGCCTTTTCCTCGTAAAGGATCAGACGACCTCCCTCAGAACCTTCTTCTTTAAACTCATATTTGGCATAGACAAACCCTTCTGGTTGTTTTCCCTTGATGGGAAGGGCAGAGACAAACCTCAAAGAACGAACATCCCCCTCAAAGGCAAGATAGTCTCCTTCTGCTTTTTGAGACTTGATCTTGTAAGGAACAGCCGATTTGACCTGTTGGGTGACTAACTGCGAAACGATTCGCACCTTCTGATACTCATCCTTAACAGATTCGCCTCTTTCCCAGGCAGAGAGGCCCAATCGGAAAGCCCCGAAGATGATGAGGCAAATGAATCCGAGAATCGTCAGGGTGATGACGACCTCTATTAATGTAAACCCCGTCGCATAACCCTTAATATCTAGTAAACCTGGATAAAATCGTTGTCGCCTCATATTTCGAAGAGCCCTTGTTCCCTCAACTATGCTACGGGGTGAAGCCTCGCTTCGTCATTCTTTTAGCTCTTTTTCTCTTCCTCTTCCAATTTAATTGTTCTGTAGGTTTCAAGCACCGTAGATCTTTCCTTTGTGCCTGACTTCCAGAGGACGTGAACCTTGACCTGGAAGAGTTCCACGGGAGGTTTGAAGTCTGTCTCGATTCTTGGAGGGAGGATGTCCACTCTCTTCACATCCACCTGCCAGCGGTAGGCTCCATCAAACTCTCCTTCTTCGATCCCTTCATTCATGGTTGGTTTGACCGTCAACTCTTCCATTTTGACGCGCGCATAATTCACCGCCTTGGTATATTCACCAGAGGTCCTCACCAGACGGAGGCTACCCGAAAAGAGTTCGATGATCACAGTTATCCCAACGCTCAGGATGGCCATGGCCACCACCACTTCCATAAGAGTGAACCCCGTCGCATAACCCTTGGTATTAAGTAAACCTCTATGAAATCGTTGTCGCCTCATATTTCGAAAAGCCCTTGTTCCCTCAACTATGCTACGGGGTGAACCCTCGCGCTCTCTTCATTTTGCTTTCTTGATATCCACCATTCCGGTAAGGAAATGGACCTGAATCCTGTACCCCAAGCGGTCGGGGCTGTCCAGTAAGATCGTCCCCCCGTTCGAACCTCCATTTGGGTAAAACTCAATCGGGGAGAGTTCAGAAGTCGATGGGGAGGAAGTCGTCGGATCCCCTTTCATCTGAATCCCCTCTGGCAGCAAATAGGTTTTTTCGGGGACCGGGCCTTCCTTTCTTTCATCCTTCTCCTCGAAAGGTTCCATCGAATGAACGCTTACCTCTCTGGATTGGGAATTGAAGACAACCTGATAAACCTTTCCCTTATTGACCGCTTCGCTCCTTGAATTTCGGAGGATTCCAGAAACCTTTTGGGCCGCTCCTTTCAACTCCACCGTCCGTGAGAATCTGGACAGGGAGGGAGCGACCAGGGCCAGGGAGAGGCTGAGAAGAATCAGGACGACCAGAAGTTCGAAGAGCGAGAAGCCCCTGTCTTTCATCTACCCACATCCTTCCAACTGACGATATCCAGATTCTCTCCCTCGCCGCCTTCCGCCTTATCGAGCCCATAGGAGATGAGGTCATAATCGCCGTGTTCTCCTGGAGACTTGTAAACATAGGCCGCTCCCCAGGGATCGACAGGAATTTCTTTGGGAAGGTAGGGACCCTGCCACCCCTCCACACCAGCCGGTTTCTCCCGAAGGGCCTTCAGTCCCTCCTCGGTCGTGGGGTATTTTCCCACATCGAGTCGAAAGGTATCGAGAGCCGTACCGAAGAGTTCAATCTGCGCTTTGGTCGCTTTCTGCTTTGCCGTGCTCACCTTGCCAAACAACCTCGGCCCCACGAGACCGGCCAGCAGTCCGATGATGATGATCACTACGAGGATCTCGAAAAGCGTAAATCCTTTCTCCCGATCCCTTCTCTTCTCTTTCATTCTTTCTCCCTCTGCGCTTCATCCCCCCAGCCCCTTTTCGATAGAGGGGTGAGGGGAGGTTAGAATGGAATGTCATTGATGCTGAGGATGGCCAAAAGAATAGAAATCACGATAAAGAAAACAATCCCGCCCATGACGAGGATGATCAGAGGTTCCAGTAAGGAGACCACTCGCTTCACCGTCGTTTGAACGTTCGCTTCATAGGCTTCAGCCACCTTGATCAACATCTCATCCAATCTCCCTGTCTCCTCACCCACCCCAATCATATGGATGGCAAGGGGCGGAAAGACATTGGTCTCTTCCAGCGACCTGGAGATTCCCTTGCCTTCTCTTAACCGATCGTGAATATAGGCGATCGATCTGGAGATGGCGCTATTTTGAGAGATCTCCTTAACCAGGTTGAGAGCCGGGAGGATCGAGACGCCGCTTTGAAGCAAGGTCCCCAGGGTCCTTGAAAATCTGGCCACCTCGATCTTCTTGATGAGATCACCGACAGCGACCCATCTCAGTTTGAACCGATCCCACTTCCATTTCCTCTCAGCGTCCTTGATGTACGTCTTCAGCCCAAGGTAAATTAAGACCAATGCTCCCAGGCCGGCCCACCAATATCCTGTAACGAGTTTGCTCATGGCGATGACGATCTGGGTCACCAGGGGGATGGCGCCTCCCATATCGGAGAAGATCTTTGTAAACCTTGGGATGACAAAGGTGATGAGAACGGTGACCGAGATGCCCATGACAAGCGTCAGAATCAGGGGATAAATCATAACAGAGATGAGCTGGTCTCTCACTTCTTTCGTCGTTTGAAGATATTGAGCCAATCGAGAGAGGGTTGCTTCCAAGAAACCTCCTGATTCTCCTGCCCGCAACAGATTTACATAAAGTCTAGGAAAGATCTTGGGATGATTTCCCAAAGCCTCGGAAAGGGAGTTTCCTCCTTCGATCCTCTTGACCACATCTTTGAGCGCCTGTTTTAATCTCTGATTTTCCGTTAGGGTTTCCAAGATATTGAGACTCCGGTCCAGAGGCAGACCGGCGGAGATGAGTGTGGAGAATTCTTGAGTGAATGTGAAGAGGTCTTTTATTCCAACACGCTGGGGCAAAATAGAGGGAAGACGGAACCCGGTTCCGTTGGCCTGGGTTGAGAGGATACGGATAGGGATATACCCCAGTTGGTGAAGGCTCTGGACGATGGTCGCTTCATCCTTTCCCTCCATGGAGCCTTCTACGGTCTGCCCGCTGAGGGTTGTGGCCTTATAAAGATATTCAGCCATCTGCAGCCTATAGGGTTTCCTCTTCCTGGGTGACTCTCAAGACCTCGGGGATGGTTGTCACTCCTTGTTTAACTTTCATCCAGCCATCTTCCCTCAAGGTCCTCATGCCGTTCTTCCGAGCCGCCTCCTTGATGATATGAGACTCTTTTTTCTCCAGAATGAGTCTCTGGATTGCATCGTTGACTTCAAGAAATTCAAAGATCCCTGAACGGCCCCAATATCCCGTATAGGAACATCTTTCACAGCCTTTGACTTCGATGATATGGAGACTCGCCAGCTGCGATCCATCTATCTTCATTTCCCTAAAAATGGGCGCGTCAGGCGCGGCGGGGACCTGACAATAGGGACAGGCCACCCTCACCAGTCGTTGGGCCAGAATTCCGATGATCGTGGACGAGAGGAGGAAATCTTCCATTCCCATATCGATGAGCCGGGTGATGGCACTGGGTGCATCATTGGTATGAAGCGTACTCAGAACCAAATGTCCGGTCAGTGCAGAATGGATGGCGATCTCAGCGGTCTCCGCATCCCTGATCTCTCCGATGAGGATCACATCAGGGTCCTGACGAACGATGGACCGCAAGGCATTAGCAAAGGTGAGCCCAATCGCCGGCTTGACTTGAATCTGGTTGATCCCTCCCAGTTGATACTCCACGGGATCCTCGACAGTGATGATCTTTTTCTCAGGGGAGTTGATCTTTTCCAGGGCACAATAAAGGGTGGTCGTCTTTCCGCTTCCTGTCGGACCGGTAACGAGGATGATTCCATGGGGTCTTTCGATCAAGGTTCTGAATCCTCTCATCGTATCTTCTGGGAAGCCCAGTTTCTCAATGTCCAGAACGATGCTGCTCTTGTCCAGGATACGAAGAACCGTGCTCTCCCCGTAGATTGTCGGTACAGATGAAACCCTGAAATCGATCTCTTTGCCTTTTACCCGGAGCATGATCCTTCCGTCCTGGGGAAGACGCCTCTCCGCAATGTTCAACTTTGCCATGATTTTGACACGGGAGACGATGGCCGATTGAAGCCTCTTCGGAGGAGATTCTACATCGTGGAGCACTCCGTCGACGCGATACCGAACCCTGAACCGGTCCTCAAAGGGCTCGAAGTGAATATCGCTCGCCCTCATCTCAATCGCTCTCGTGATAATCAGGTTTACCAGTCGAATGACGGGTCCCTCGGAGGCCATGTCGCGGAGATGATCAACATTCTCCTCATCCTCCGGTTGAATTTCCGGGGTACCCTCGATATCTTCAATAATTTTCTCCATGGAGGTTCCGCCCGCCCCGTAGAACCGTTCAAGGGTTTCCAAGATATCTGTCTCTCTTCCCAATAGAACGCGGATGTCGCGTTGGGCGGCCAACCGGATGGCATCGATGGTGTAAAAATCTAAAGGGTTGCTCATAATGACGGTCAGCTCTTTATCGTTCAACCGGGCCGGAACAAATTTCGATTCCTTCATGAACTGAATTGAAAGCGTGTTGACCAGAACAGGTTCCCGTGGAAAATCATCCTGTGTGGCAAACGGGACGCCGAAGAATTGTTCAAGAGTTGAGTGGTATTTTTCTTCGGTCAGGAGTCCGAAATTGACGAGGCGCTCCTCGAGGGAAACCCCCTCCAGTGGCTGATTGGAAGGAAATGCTTTCTCCAAGTCCTCCTTCTGGATGACTCCTTTCTCAACCAGATAGGACGTGATTTGGTCATTTAAATTTTCCATAGTTCAGTCCTGTCAACTGACCAAAAACAGTAGTTCACAAGCTTTTTTCTGGTAGATAACTTCGAAATTTAACAAAGAATCTGCCTTTCATTTTTGAACAATACATAACAAATTTACTGTAAAGATTCAAATCAATAATGATAACGCCTCGTTAATTCTTAATAATTAAAGCAAATTTTAAGAAAATATGCAATCTATTTATAAAAACACGGGTCCTAACAGAAATGAATAATATGAATGTTCATAAAAATGCCTATTCTGTTAGCATTCAAGTAAGGATTGGACGGTCAGACCTGATACCAAGCAAATTTTGTCAATTTCTTATTGACTTGATCGCACAAATTCAAATACATTCTTGTCTACTGCGTCAAAAGGCCCTTTTCTTTGATTGTCATTCCGGGCTTGACAAAGCCTGCCCCATGCTTGACACGGGGGAATCCAGTATTTGTGAGCTGGATTCCCGCTGGAGTTTATCCCGTACTTGTCGATTAGACCCGACCACGGGATACGGGGCGAGAATGATGGCTTCGGAATTAATGTAAAGAAGCGTTGGACGCACTGCACCAGTTGTTTCACATCACCCCATCAAAGGAGGGAATGATTATGATTCTGAGATATGTGGTACTGCTCATCGGTTCTCTTGTCATCACGGTGTGGGGAATCGCCCATCTTTTTCCAACCAAGTCTATCGTGAATGGTTTTGGCTCCATTTCATTGGATAATAGACGAATCATCAAAATGGAATGGATTGTTGAAGGGCTAACCCTCTGCTTCATCGGGGTGCTTGTTCTTCTGGTTACCTCATTTGCGGGTCCCCAAAATCTCGTTTCGGTTCTTGTCTATCAGGCGGCTGCGTGGATGCTCGTTGTGATGGCAGGACTGACATTCATGACCGGGGCGAAAACCTCGATTACACCGATCAAGGTTTGCCCCTTGGTAAAATCGATTGTGGCGATCTTATTTTTTCTAGGAAGTGCACTATGAGAGACCGATTGATGGATTGTGGGGAGATTTTAAAGCAACTGAAATCTTTGTCCAATCCAGACGCAATCGCAGGTATGGCACGCTTTGGGATTAACCCGAAAAATACCTGTGGGGTTTCTATTCCTGTTCTGAGGAAGATGGCTAAGCAAATAGGCA
>Ga0315282_10003554_pt1 | contig 27934 bp, 22 predicted proteins | sample YL17G07_20_MG_FD_203693 | JGI IMG/M metagenome (GOLD analysis project Ga0315282, IMG submission 203693) | Sediment microbial communities from Yellowstone Lake, YNP, Wyoming, USA - YL17G07_20 | ecosystem: Environmental > Aquatic > Freshwater > Lake > Sediment | place: USA: Wyoming | collected...
TATTTGTTTCGCGCGCCGATGGCGCCCACAAGTGGGACGTTGACGGCAACGAGTACGTGGACTACTTCGGCGGGCACGGCGCTCTCCTTTTGGGTCACAATCACCCCACAGTCACGGAAGCGGTTCGAGAGCAGCTATCGCGTGGGGTCCATTACGGCGCCTCGCACGAATTGGAACTCGAGTGGGCAGCTTTGATCCAGAAGCTTATTCCCTGCGCCGAGCGGGTACGGTTCACGGTTACAGGAACAGAGGCTACGCTCCTCGCTTTCAGGGTGGCCAGGGCTTACACGGGCAAGAATATTGTTATTCGATTCGCCGGGCACTTTCATGGCTGGCAGGATCACGTGGCTTTTAATGATGCCGGGGGCGCACCAGGCATCGTGAAAGGCATCGTGGACAGTGTGGTGATCTGTCCGCCCGGGGACCTAGGGCTTGTCAAGTACGTGTGTGAGACTCGCGACGACGTGGCGGCCATCATCCTCGAGCCCACGGGAGCGACGTTTGGCAAGGTTCCCATGGGCCCCCAATTCCTCATGGATTTAAGGAGCCTGACGGCGCGCCTGGGCATCCTGCTCATCTTTGATGAGGTGATTACCGGCTTTCGCTGCTCACCAGGCGGCGCCCAGGGCTTTTACCACGTGACACCGGACCTGACCACCCTGGCCAAAATCGTTGCGGGAGGATATCCGGGCGGCGCGCTCGTGGGCCGAGCTGAAATCATGCAGGTGATGGATTTCAAGCGGGAAGACGGCATCGTGCCGCCGACGGTACCCCATCAGGGAACCTACAATGCCGAGACTGTTTCCGCCCGGGCAGGGATTGCCACTCTCAAAATAATTTCTACATCTGACGCCATCGCTACAGCCAATCGCACCGCGGCGCGCCTCCGAGAAGAGTTGAACGCGATCATACGACGGCTTGGTTCAAATTGGTGCGTCTATGGTAACTTCTCCAATTTCCATATTTTTACGAATCCCGATAACGAGCCTGTAGGACCTGAAGACATCATGGCCGGCAAGGTCCATTGGCAAAAGCTGAAGAGCCTATCTGGGGGCGGCGAGCTCCCTCACTTGATACGAACAGGACTGGTATGCGGAGGAGTGGACATAGCCATCTGGCCAGGGGGCCTCTTGTCTTGCTGCCATACCCTTCAGGATGTTGACCGCACGGCGGGCGCCTTCGAAAAGCTGCTCAAAATGCTCGCTGAAGAAGGCCGACTTGCCGAGGGTTAGGTTAACCAATACGCCGGCGGCGAAGATTCTTTCCGAAAGCCCGTTAGGGCCGATAGATTGTGGCCCACGGCGGAAGCTGTGGGGGAGAATGCATCCAACAAGATTTTAGGAGCCCCGGCAGGGGCGACATCCGTCCCCCACCAAGCCCTAGGAGTGAAACGGCGCAGGGCTGATGCCGCCCCTTGCGGGGGTTGACCGAATACGACGCAACCCGTACCCACGGCTGAGAAGGTGTGAAGAAATTCGAATCTGTCATGCTGAGCGCAGCGAAGCATCTCCGCAGTTTTCCGTGATAGTTGCACCAAGAGCAACTGCGGAGATGCTTCGCTGCCATGAAAATGGTTGTGCCGAAGGCACCTTGGAGTGCGGTATCCGTCAGCCGACGGACTTTTCGCTTTGAGTCCGAGGCGGTCCCGCATGGCGGGACCGCACTCCAAGGCGCTTCGCGCATTTTCATGCAGAGTGGTGAGCCGAAGGATCATGAAGTCTGCGCTCAGGATGACAGCCGTTGATTTCTTCGCACCTTCTCACGCCGTGGGCTAACGGATGCCGCCCGCGACGCGGGCTAATAAGGGCACGCGAGAGGATTCACGCCACCCTCGGTGGCGGTCAGCGGCCTAGCAGGTTGATGAAAAAGTCGAAAAGACGCCTACTTTGCCGTACTGCAGCAATCGTAAGCTCCTTGTTTTCAGCCTAGGCTATATTCCTAGCAACCCGAAAAAGGGTTTTTCATCATCCTGCTAGAGGAGTAATTCCAGTTTTGGGAAAGGAGACACAACTGTGAGCGAACTGTGCATGTATATCAACGGCGAGTGGGTAGCGAGCGAGAGCGGCGAGTACTTTGACGCTTACAATCCGGCCACGCTCGAGGTGATCGCGCGTGTTCCGCAAGGCACGCGCAAGGATGCCGACCGGGCCGTCCTGGCGGCACATGCGGCGAAGAAGGAAATGGCGCGCCTCTCCGTGTGGGACAGAGCCAAAATGGTGAACCGCATTGCCGATGCCATGGAAGTTCGTCTGGAGGAACTCGCCCGGACTTTGTCTCTCGATCAGGGCAAACCCTACCATTCTGAAGCCATCCCCGAGGTCAAGGCAGCCATCAGCGGTTTCCGGGAGGCCGCGGAACATCTCAAGTTCATGGAGACCTCATGCTTCTCTGTATCTGATCCCAATAAGCGCGCCTGGTCCATCCGGCAACCGCGTGGCGTTTACGGCGTGATTACACCCTGGAATTTCCCTATCAACATACCCGTGGAATATCTGGGGCCCGGCCTGGCTATGGGCAACACCATCGTCTGGGTGCCAGCTCCGACGACCTCGGTGTGCGCAGTCAAATTGGTGGAGTGCATCGAGCGGGCGGGGATTCCCAAGGGGGCGGTCAACCTGGTGACGGGGCCGGGGCCGGTGGTAGGGAACGAAGTGGTCAAGCATCCGCTCACGGCGGCGATTGGCTTCACCGGCAGTCCCCAAACCGGCAAGCACATCGCCCAGGAAGGGGCCGGCAAGCCCTTACTGTTGGAGTTGGGTGGAAACGGTCCCACCATCGTGCTCGACGATGCCGACCTGGAGCGTGCCCGTAAGAGTATTGCCTTGGGCTGTTTCCTGAACGCCGGTCAAGTATGCTCGGCCACGGAACGCATAATTGCTACGCCCAGGATCCACGTCGCCCTGGTTGAGGCGCTGGTGGAAGAAGCCAAGAAGTGCCGGCTGGGCAATCCCCTTTCGCCTGAAACCACCATGGGCCCGCTCAACAACTACGCCGTGGCGGATAAGACTGACCGGCACATCGAGGACGGTGTGGCCCAAGGCGGGGTGGTGAAGATTGGCGGCAGTCGAGCTCCCGAATTGGGGAGCAAGCTGTTCTATCAGCCAACCGTGATAGACAGGGTCACCCCGGGGATGCAGTTCAATAAGGAAGAGACGTTCGGCCCTGTGGCTCCAATAATGATGGCCGTCTCCGACGACGAAATCCTGGAGTGGGCCAACAACAGCGCCTACGGGTTGGTCTCCTCCGTGTGGACGCGCGACATGAAACGCGCCTTCAAGTTCGCCGAAGGCCTGCGCACGGGCATCGTCAACGTCAACGAGACGAGTATTTACTGGGAGCTCCATGTCCCGTTCGGTGGTATGAGCGGCACACAGTCGGGCATTGGCAGACTCGGCGGGCGGCACACACTCGAAGCAATGAGTGATCTGAAGACTGTATTGCTGGACCTGTCGTGAGTCAAGCTGCCCCTCGAGTTTCCACATTTGTGCTGCGGTTTATCGGCTTTGCGGTTTCCCGCAACGCCAAACCACACCCAGGGCAGAAAGGTGCGGACCCTAGGCCCTCTCCCGCTTGGGAGTCTGGGTGAAAACGCGGTCAAGCATGCCATTCCGATCCGTCAGCTGACGGAGAGGAATCTCGCTCTGAGTCTTTTCAAGGCAATGCGAGATTCCTCGTCGTCCCGATCAGATCGGGACTCCTCGGAATGACACGCAACTTAGGGTTTTCACACAGACTCCCTTGGGCGAGAGGGGAGAAATGTAGAAACTCGAGGGGAAGGCAGTGCCTTCCTGCACGACGGGCGGCGGAGCCGCAGGTCGTCCCCGACAGGATGGAGCGTGATTTGGACAAGCCTGGCGCCACTGGCCCCTACGCTTTCGCTCCTCGGACGACAGGCTGGCTTTCCCCACGAACTCCTTATGCAGGCCACGAGCTGCCCCTGGCCCTTCTCTCTCTTGACAAGTCCCTGGAATTATTATAGCCTATCCACATGAGCAACAGTCCTGGCGTAGCGCGCCTTGTTCCGTTGTTCCGCGACGCCCCAGCCAACGCCCTTGTGGGCTGTGCCGGTCCGCCTCGCCTGGCTTGTCAATCGGGCCGAAAGGACGCCGGGACTTGAAAAGAATTATTTGTTTCGGAAGGAACGACCCGGGAATGTTATTGAAAACAAAGGGTCGCTGTTGAAAACTTGCGAGCAAAGCGGGAATGTATTTGAAAATAAAGGAGATATAAGCAGAAAGCGGGAATGTTTCTGAAAAAACAGGTAGTTAGCTTGGAGTTGCGAGTCGGGACTCGGGCTTGGCGCTCAGACCTCGCCGTCCCACATCAAGCTTTGCTCGGATTCCTGGTCAATCCAAGGGATGCCGCCAGCGGAGTCCTGGGAAGCGGCTGTAGTCACGGTCCGTTGTGATCCACTCGCTGCCCGATTCGATAGCCAGGGCCGCCAGATAAGCATCAGGGACAAGGTTGCCCTTGGCGCCCGCCGTCCGGCAAAGCCGTGTGAAGATCTCCCAATGCCGAAGGCCCGGAGTTACGACCACGCAATTGGACAGATTACGCACTTCAGCCGCAAACCGGAGCGCGTCTTCCAATCTGCTCGGCAGCTTGAAAATCCTCGGATGGGTCACAATGCGGAGGAATGCGGAAAGGACCAGGTCTGACATTCCGTAAGCCCGGTCGGAACTGATACAGTCCTCGAGCCAGCGGCGGTAGGCAATGTGGTTTAAGCAGTCCCGGCGATGAGCATAGACGAGCACATTGACATCAATCAGCACCATCGCGGCCCTCCATGCGGTCGAGAAGCGAGGCTGTGTCGTCAAGATCAGCGTGGGGTTGTACGCCACTACCACCGGAGGTGGTAAGCCGCACCTTCGAGCGGCGCAGCGAGGGCTTACGCCGGGCCAGAGTCTCGCGCAGAGCGTCCTCGAGAAGCGCCGTAAGCGTGGTACCTCTCTCGGCGGCAAGTTTCTTGGCCTGGATGAGGAGCTGCCCGTCAAACCGGATCGTAGTTCTCATGCGTCAAAACATATCACCTTGACATAAATATGTCAAGCTTCAAAGGGACTGGGGACTATCGCCTGGAGGCTGGGCAAGAACAGTAGGCAGAAGGCGCTAAGCGGTGGGCAGACGCCGGTAGGCAGAAGGGGGTAAGCAGTCGGCGTAAGAGATGGGGCAATTCAAATGCGAAATCTGAGATCCATAATTGTCCCCGCCCCTCGTCCCTAGACCCCAGGCTCCAGTCCCTAGACCTTGCTTAGGGCGCCAGGCGGTAGAGCATGCGCGGGAAGGGAATGGTCTCGCGCACATGTTCGAGGCCGCAGAGCCAGGCGACCACGCGTTCGATGCCCATGCCGAAGCCCGAATGCGGCACGCTGCCGTAGCGCCGCAAGTCGAGATACCACTCGAACGCCTGGCGCGGCAGGTTCGCCTCCTCGAGGCGCTTCAGGAGCAGGTCGTAATCGGCCAGGCGCTCGCCACCCCCGATGATTTCCCCATAACCCTCCGGCGCGAGCACATCCACGCAAAGCGCCACTTCCGGGCGTTGCGGATCCGGCGCCATGTAGAAGGCCTTCACCTGGCTGGGATAGCGATGGACGAGCACGGGCCGCTCGAAGTTCTCGGAGATGATGGTCTCGTCGGTTCCTCCGAAATCGCCTCCCCACCGAATCTCGCTGCCCTTCTGCTGGAGCAATTTCACGGCCTCGTCGTAGCTCAAGCGGGGGAAAGGCAGCTTGATTTTCTCCAGGTTCGCCACATTGCGCTCCAGCGTTTTCAGCTCCGGGCGGCGGTTCTCGAGCACACGCTCCACCACGAAGGCCACCAGTTCTTCGCCCAGCACCATCGTGTCCTCGAGATGGGCGAAGGCCACTTCCGGTTCGACCATCCAAAATTCCGTCAGGTGGCGGCGGGTCTTGGACTTTTCGGCGCGGAAGGTGGGCCCAAAACAGTAAGTCTTTCCCACCGCCATGGCCGCCGCCTCGTTATAAAGCTGGCCGGACTGGGTGAGGTAAGCTTTCTCGTCGAAGTATTTCACCTCGAAAAGCGTGGTGGTGCCCTCACAGGCCGAGGGCGTGAAGATGGGTGTGTCCACCAAGGTGAAACCGCGCCCGTCGAAGAAGTCGCGCACCGCTTTGATGATCTCGTGCCGGACCCCCAGGATGGCGCGCTGGCGCATCGAGCGCAGCCAGAGGTGACGATGGTCCATCAGGAATTCCGTGCCGTGCTCTTTGAGGGTAATGGGATAAGGGTTATCGAGCGGGACTAACTGCTCGATCTCGAGGTTGGTCACATCCAGCTCGAAGCCGCTCGGAGCACGTTTATCCGCGCGCACCTTGCCGGTGACTCGCAGCGAAGATTCCTGGGTCAGACTGCGTACCCGCTCAAAGACCTCCGGCGAAACCGCGCTCTTCACCACCACGCCCTGAATCAGCCCCGTGCCGTCGCGGAAAAGCGGGAACAGCAGCTTGCCGCTCTCGCGCAGGTTATAGAGCCAGCCCTGCACAAGAACTTCCTGGCCAACGTAATCGGAGACTTTTCGAATCTCAACAGCGGGAACCAAGGGTGCTCTCCAAAATCTAAAATCCCTCGAGCCGAGCCATCAGGTCATGAAGCCGCGCCAGGACATCGGGTTCATGGCGTTCGCTATTCACCTCGAAGAGAAGGGGAAACTGTATCTCCGCCGACCGCAAGTCGCGGATGGTTGTCGCCCAATCAATCTCTCCCTCAAACGGCAGCAGGTGCTCATCTTTTTCGCCATGGTTGTCGTGAAGGTGGACGGCGGCGATGCGCTCGCGGAGCGTCCGGAAGGCCGATTGGACACCCCCCGTCATGTGCGCGTGTCCCGTATCAAAGCAGACTTTCAAATCCAGGCGCGTGTACTGAAAAAACGCCAGCATGCGCTCGGGGGTGCTTAGCTCACTGGGAACATTCTCCAGCAGAATCTGGACGCCCCGCTCTTTAGCGAAGAGGTTTAAGTGCTCAATGGAGGTGAAAGCGGCATCGAACTTGCGCAGGTCGTATTCTTCACCAGGAATACCCAGGTGAAGAACCAGGTAGCGAAAGGGGAAGCGCTCGGCCACCTCGAGAGCGCGCTTGATCTCATCCATGGAGGCGATGCGCGCTCGGCGCTCCAGACTGGCAACGGATATGAGCAGCCCTCCCGACTGCCCCCAACTCCAGTCGCTAAAGAGGGGAGCGTGAAGAGAATGAAGAGTAACCGCATGGTCGCTGAACCATTGCGCCACATCTCGCACGTGGTTCAGATCGTGATAGTCCAGATGCTGGCGGGCGGCCATGATTTCGAAATCCCGCAGGCCCGCCGCCAGTATCTTGTCCAGGATGTGGGAATTGAGCCTTTGCTCGGCAAACAGGGAGGTGCAGAGACCGTAGTTCATCAGTATCCCACCGCCTTTCCGTAAGCGCGCGGGTCAGCCGCGCCGAACTTCCATCCCGAAAGCGGATCGACTTCGATCGCCTCGCAGTCACCCATCCTATCAGTAAAATCAATCTGATACCCGGCTTCCCGCAGTTTCTGGATGGTGTCCGCCGAAAAGCCCACCCGTTCGAGGATCAGCCGGTCAGGCATCCACTGGTGGTGAAAACGCGGGAAAGAGACGGCCTGGAGGATGTCCATCTTGAAAACCGAGACGTCCAAGAGCACTTGGAGAACGGTGTTGATGATGGTGCCTCCGCCCGGCGAGCCGAGGACGAGCCAGAGCTTGCCGTCCTGAAGGACCAGGGTTGGGGTCATGCTGGAGAGGGGACGCTTGTTGGGAGCAATGGCGTTTGCCTCGCCTTGCACGAGGCCGAACATGTTGGGCGAGCCGGGCTTGGCGGCAAAGTCGTCCATCTCGTCGTTCAAGAGGAAACCCGCACCCTCGACCGTGACGCCGCTGCCATACCCGTTATTCAGGGTGTAGGTGTTGGCCACCGCGTTCCCCTCCGAGTCCACAAGGGAGTAGTGAGTGGTCTGGGCGCCTTCAAAGGCCTGCGGATTGCCAGCGCGTATGGGCGTATCCGGCCGGGAATGCAGAATCTCCTCGCGCAGCTTCGCGGCGTAAGCTTGACTCGTCAGCCGCGCTACAGGCACCGAAACGAAGTCGGCATCACCCAGGTACGCGGCGCGGTCGGCGTAGGCGTGCCGCATGGCCTCCGCGATGAGATGCATCGACTCGAAGGAATCAGCCGACCCCAGGTCCAAAGGCTCGAGGATATTAAGCATTTCAATCAAGGCCACGCCCCCGGAACTGGGCGGCGGAACACTCAGAATTTCATATCCTCGAAAGTGCCCCTCCAGCGGCTGGCGCAGGACCGGATGGTAGCGGGCGAGGTCTTGCTCGGTCATGAGGCCATGGTACTTTTCCATGGTGCCGGCAATCGCCTGCGCCGTGCGACCCGTATAAAAACCCTTCGCACCCCGACGCGCCACAGCTTTGAGCGTTTGGGCCAGCTCCGGCTGCTTGAAGACCTCACCCGGCTCGTACAGGCGTCCATCCCGGAGGAAAATTCGGCGTGAAGCATCGAACTTCCAGAGGAAGTCCCGGTCCTGCCGGAGCGATTCGCTGAGGCTGTAGCTGACCGTGAAGCCATGCTCGGCGAGGCGTATCGCCGGGGCCATCACGCGGGCCAGCCCCAGTTTCCCATATTTCTGCTCAGCCAGCGCAAGCCCGGCCACCGTGCCCGGAACCCCGGCCGACAAAGCTCCGAGCGTGCTGGCGTCGGGAACGACCTGCCCCTTGGAGTTCACGTACATATTTCGGGAAGCCGCCGCTGGGGCAGCCTCGCGGTAGTCCACTACCACAGCTTCACCCTTCGCCAGGCGGATCAGCATAAAGCCGCCCCCGCCAATATTCCCCGCCACCGGATGAGTGACCGCGAGGGCAAACCCAACCGCCACCGCGGCGTCCACAGCGTTGCCCCCGGCGCGGAGGATTTGGACCCCTACTTCCGACGCCAATGCTTCACTCGAGGCCACCATCCCATGCCGCGCTGCCACAGGACTAAAGGAAAAGGCTGAAAGGGCGCAGGCCAATACAACAAGTGGCAGATAAAGCTTTCTTTTCCAACTGAGATACACAGTCCCTCAGGCGCTAATTCTAATGGAATGCTGAAAACCTCTCGGACTGTCATCCTGAGGAGTCCCGATCTGATCGGGACGACGAAGGATCCCCGTAGTTGCTTGACCTTGAACTGCCGAGATTCTTCTCCGTCGGCTGACGGATCAGAATGACATTACCCAACGGTTTCTTAGCATCCTGCTCGTCGTGCGAATGGGCGTTCGATACTCCGTCACCATTGAGAACACGTCCGTGGGAACAGACTCAACCCCTTTACTCTAGGGGAAAGCACGGAAAGGCGTCAAGGCGAGGGAAGGCAGCGATTTCGCATCTCTTTGCGGATCAGGTCAGGATTATCAAGCGGTTCGCCGGGCTTGGCTTCGAGACTCGGTTCGATTACCTTTTCCGGATCGAAAATCTGCGTGTCGGAAGGCAAAGCAGTGTAAGGGGTGAAGTCCGGAGTGTCTGTGAACATATCGGCGAGGTCCGTAGCTGCAGCGTCGTATTGGTTGATGAAAGGCATGCCCAGAATCAAGTCGATCGTCTTGAGAATGCTCGCCATGCTGGTATGGACGTGGGAGACACCCGGCTTGGCATAAGGGCTGATGGTCAGCAACAGGCTGCGGTGAGCATCCACGTGGTCCTGCCCGTCCTGCGCGTCGTCTTCGGTCACGAAGATAGCCATGTCCTTCCAGAACGGGCTGTGAGAGAACAACTCCACCAGCTTACCTAGCGCCAGGTCGTTATCCGCCACGTAGGACGCGCGATAGGGGTATCCCTCCTCAGGGCGCGGGTCGGCGGTGTGATCGTTAGGGAGCCAGACGTAGATAAACTGTGGCAGAGGTTTCGTACCGCTTGCGTAGTCGTCGAATTCTTTCTTGAACTGCGCGAAGCGATACTGGTCCGAGATATTAGTATTGAAAGTCGGGAAGTCCCGCGAGGTGTTATCGAACAAGACCTTGGGCATGGGCGCATTCACGGATTGCCGGGAGCCGGTGGGATACTCCCCCGTGCCTTCGTCGTTGCCCGGTAATTCCATTCCCTCGCCATAATTGCGGAAGGCAAGCTGGGTGCGGGCCAGGTTTTCCCACAGCGAGCCGTTTTCCAGGTAAGTTTCGGGGATGGTGGATGTGCCCCCAAGGTCCAGCCGTCCGGGGACGTCCTGGTCCGGGACGAATTCGAGCTTGCTGCCGTAAGAGGCGGGCCACGCCGCTTCCAGGAGTTCATTGGGGTAATTGTCCACCAGCCAGTGATGGCCGTCCGCCGAGACATCCGAATCCACGTAGAAGTTGTCGCTGAAAGCAAAGCGCCTGGCCAGGGCATGTTCGTTGGGCGTGACCCGGACGTGCTCCAGGGTGGGTTCGTCCTTTCCCTTGACGGTTGCGTCCATCCCCCAGCGGGCCAACGTGGCGTCGCGCTCCGCGTCCGCGCCCTCCAAATCGCCAAACACCTCGTCAAAGGTCCGGTTCTCTTTTACGATGAAAACCACATGGTGGATCTTCGAGCTGGGTGAGCCGGGGAGGGGAACGGGGAAGGCTGGGGAGTGCTTGGAGGCCGGTGTCTGTCCCTGCGCCAGAAAACCTGGAACAAAGCCGTTGTTCCTCATCACCTGGAGCGTGAGGGGGCGCAACTCGTAATCCTTTGGGATCGTCACGATGGAGACCGTCCCCTTGGTGATGTCGCCGATGTAAGCGCCCTCGGGGCCGGGCTGAAAATCTCTCCCCCCATTAGCGCCGGCGCCAAAGCCCTTGGCATTGGCCACGAAGAGCGTCCTGCCGTCACCGCTCGCGGCCACTCGCGCCGGGAACCAACCGCTGGGAATAAAACCCAGTAATTGCATTTGGTCAGTTTCCACCACGGCGACAGCATTGATGCCCGCGCAGGCGATATACAAGCGCTTTTCGTCGGGACTGAGCGCCATGCCGAAAGGCAGGACACCACGCAACCCCTTAACGGCGCTTGCGGGAGCAATCAAGGCATTCTCCTCCAGCTTCCCGCTTCGGGCGTCAATCACACTAATGCTGTCCTGGGTGGCGTTGGAGACGAAGACCTTCCTTTTGCCTGCGACCACGGCGCCGGGGCTGCTTCCGCCTACGACCGGGCCGCCAATGGCGAGCCCGGTTCGGATTCTTTCGAGCACCTGGGGTCTTGCAGGATTTCTCACATCGATCACATAAAGCGAATTGGATTCGGGAACGTTGGGATCGCCCAAACCGGCAATATGCTTGCCTTCGACGGCAGTGCCCACTTCCGCCTCCTTCGAGGGGTAGCCAAAGGCCGGGAAGGTGAGGCCGGTATCTCGTGCCTGCTTGGCATCGTAACCCGGAACCAGCGTGTAGCTGAACGTTCCGACATTGGACACGTAAGCCCTTTCCCCATCCCGCGAGAGCGCCAGCCCAAAAGGCATCCGGCCCACGGCGAGGCTAGCGATGATCTGCTTGCTGTTCGTATCAAAAATCACCAGGCGGAAGTGCGCAAGGTCCAAGACAAGAAGAGCTTTGCCGTCATGCGAGAGCAGGAGTTCCCCGCTGAGACTGTGGCTGTAGGTTTTGCCCTGGAATTCGCCATCCAGGCTAAGAGAGCCCAGTCGTTGGTGCGTTACCAGGTCAAAGATCCCAACTTTTCCGTTGTTGCCCTCGGAGAGGTAAAGCGTGCGATTGTCAGGCGCGATGCCGGCACCCAGAAAGACGCTCTCCGGATCAGCGTCCGAAGACTTGAAGCCGAGGGGAATTTGGGTTACGTGGGGAGCAAGCCCGAATAGATCCGTCACGATGCTGGCCGAAAATGGATGCGTGCCGCTGTTGACGGTAACTAGGGTCCTGCCATCCGGGCTAAGTGCGAGACCGTAGGGATGCGGCGCCACCGTCACCTGCTTGCCGGAAGGCGTAAGCAGGCGCCCGTTGGGAAGAACGCTCACACCCCTGGGAGCAATCTTCACCGGTAAGCGGCCGGCAGGAGCTTGCAGCAGTCTGGATCGGAGGGTCTGGGCTGCTTCTGCTGGGAGATCCCCTCGAACTGGTGTGAGCACGATGGAAGCCAGGAACGAAACAATGAAAACGCGACGCCGCATGGGCGCCATCCCTTGAAGTGGGTCTTTTAACATGGACCCAATGTATCATGAGGGCGGGGTATCTCGACATTCCCTTCCCCTAAATACCTCGAAATCTCCACACCCGCAAACGCCTGCCATGGCCCGACACGACTCTGCGTTTTAGCTCCTAATTCTGGTATCCTAATACGCTTTATCAGAAAGAACCCTTTGAGGAGGATTTTTGTGTTGAAGAGGATTTCGATTGGCCTGTTGACAGCGCTTCTCCTGGCGCTCCTCCTGCCCTTCTCCGCGGTTGCGGAGAGATCGCTTGACTACCCCCACCGCCCAAAACTGGTTCTGATCCTCGTCATCGACCAATTCCGCTACGACTACTTGCTGCGCTTCAGGCAGCAGTTCGTGGAGGGCGGATTCAACCTCTTGCTCACGGGTGGCGCCAGCTTCACGGATTGCCGCTACGACTACGCCACCACCGCCACCGGCCCCGGCCATGCCACCCTCTTAACAGGGGCGTACCCGAATACCAACGGAATCGTCGGGAACGATTGGTACGACCGCTCGCTCCACCGACCGGTCTATTGCGTCGAGGACCTGACGACGAAGCTGGTCAGCGAGGCTGACCGGGCCAGCGCGACCCCAGGGTTTTCACCCCGCAATCTCATCGGCAGCACTCTGGGGGACGAATTGCGCGCCGCCAGCAATTTTCGGTCGAAAGTCGTAACCATATCGCTTAAGGACCGCGCCGCCGTCCTAATGGGCGGCCACTCACCGTCTGCCGCGTATTGGTATGACCATGGTTCAGGCCGCTTTGTTACCAGCACCTACTACATGCCGACGCTGCCCTCCTGGGTGGCGAAATTCAACCTGAATTCGCCGGCTAAGGACTACTGTGGCCGGAAATGGACAGCTTTGCCGGGCACCCCGGGTGGAAGCGGCAAGGTCTTCAGTGAATTTCAAGGAGGCCGCAACGAGTCGTGCCCTGACGCGAAGTTCCTGGGCTGGCTTCAGGGAACACCTTTCATGAACGAGATGGAACTGAAGTTTGCTGAGGAAGCTGTCAAGAACGAGCACCTAGGCCAAGGCAGTGTAACCGATTTGTTGGCCATATCTCTCAGCGTAAACGACTATATCGGTCACGCTTATGGCCCTTACAGCCCGCAGGTGGCCGACACAACCCTGCAAACCGACCGCTATTTGGCATCCTTCTTTGCCTATTTGGACAAGCTTGTCGGGCTAAGAAACATCTGGATCGCTCTCTCGGCCGACCACGGAGTTGCCCCCAACCCGGAATTCATTCAGGAACACAAATGGGGCCCTGGCAACGCCCAGCTTGCATTGATCCGTAGCGCTGTCGAAAAGGGAATGGTATCGGCCTTTGGGTCAGGGCAGTGGATTGCGGCAATGGGTGAGTTCTACATTTACCTCGACTCCAACGCTTTGAAAAAGCGCCATATTCCGGCCTTTGAAGCCGAGAAAGTAGCTGCCTCGGCGGCGGCTTCCGCCCCTGGAGTTAGGGCCGTCTTCACGCGTACGCAACTCTTGACGGGTGGTTTGCCCTTGGCTCCTTTGGCCCGTGCAGTCTCGAACAGTTTCGACCCCGAGCGCGGAGGAGACGTCCTCGTCGTGTTGGATCCTTACACGGTGCCTGTTTCCGGCGCCAAAGAAACCACTCATGGAAGCGTCTGGAACTATGATTCGCAAGTACCTCTGCTCTTGTGGGGTAGTGCCTTCAGACCTGGGGTCTACTATAGCCAGTGCCAGCCCATCGACCTAGCAGCGACCTTGGCTGCAACCCTTGGATTAGCCCAGCCCTCGGGTTCCCAAGGCAGCCCGCTTGTGCCAGCAATTAGGTAGAACTCTCGCTCAGCGGTCGAAGGTCTAAATGTAGGCATCCCACCGCTGAGACGGGCTGCTGAGAGCCGAGATTACCGTTTCCGCAATTCAGACCAGCCAGCCTAATAATATTCTGTATACTCCAGAATAATTAGACTGAGGAGACTGCTATTCTTGGCAAATAGTCCTTTAGATGTCAAGTTGGCAGGACCTGTCCCAATCTGCACGCTGACATTTTGCCGCTCTGGAGACGCGCGACCAATGCCGACCGCTTTAGCGCTTGACTTCCTCTCCCAAATTCTTTACAGTAGGAAAATCGTTTGCGCAAACAAGAGGTGGTAGGCGAGGCGACCTCGGTCGAGAAAGGCGGGGTTTTGCCTGGAGGTTGAATGAAAAAACTTGTCATGGGCTGTGCGGTGGCAGGACTTATTGCCCTTTCGCCCAAGTCCGAAGCGAGGTTGTCTAGACCTTACGGACCACCCCCCTCGTGTGTCATACCTGGTGGAGAGCCCGAAATTGGAGTAGCAAGCTGGTACGGTCAGGGATTTCAAGGCAATACGACAGCGAGCGGAGAGGTTTACAACTCACATGGATTCACCGCAGCGCACCCAACGCTCCCCTTTGGAACTACCATCCGAGTCACCAACCTTGAGAATCGGAAGGATGTACTGCTGCGGGTCAACGACCGTGGGCCGCACATCGGACGGCGCCTGCTTGACGTCTCATGGGCCGCTGCCAAACGTCTGGGATTCGTCCAGGCAGGCACGACGCGGGTTCGTGTGGAAGTGGTAAGCAGTCCAAAGTGGTTATTCTCGCCCTCCCTGGCCGAAATCAACTATTAATCCGCCCGCCATACCCCCCCAACACGTGCCACACGGTCAAGCCGGTCGTTTTCCATGTGGCTGCCTTCCCCTAAATTATGCGTACCTTGATTCTACCAGCGGGTGACCTTAGGGTACCTTCCACGTCAAAATCTCCCAGACTGAATCCCACGGGGTAGGCGGCCGGTTTCCAATCCAACGCTGATGGCAAGCAGCATAGCCGAAGGCCACGAATCGGAGAGGAACATTTCCTGCCCGTCTCGCGTATTTGAAATTGGCGCCCGGCCCAGCGTCCGGGTTTGAGGTAAACCGATGGCTAACAACAATCATAAGAAGTGGCGGCGTTGGATCGTCGCGGGAGTCGTCCTGGTCGTTCTGATTGGGTGCGGACTTGGCATTGCCGCAGCCTTACGACCGAATCGCCAAATTGATCCCTCGAAATTGGCCACGGTCGAGCGTGGTGATTTGGCCCGGTCCGTGGTGGCGACAGGCAAGATTGAGCCCCTGGCGAAAGTGGAAGTCAAATCCAAAGCCAGCGGAATCGTCGAGAAGATCTTTGCCGACTACGGCGATCATGTGAAGCAGGGTCAGGTGTTGGTCGAGTTGGACAAGGAGCAATTGCGCGCCTTGGTGGCTGGAGCGCGAGCCAACTTGCAGGCCGCGGAGGCCGCGGTGCAATCCGCGCAGGCAACGTTCGAGCGCAACGTGGTGGACGCACAAGGGCCTGACCTGCCCTTCCTGAAATCCACCGCCGAGCGCAACCGGAAGCTGGCGGCTGAGGGACTGATTTCGGCCTCCGTGCTGGACGACGGCGAGAGAACCTATCAGCTCGCGCTCAACAAGCAGTTGTCAGCCCAGCGCAATGTGGCAGTCAGCCGCGCCGAGGTGGCCCGCGCCAAGGCCCAAGTGGCGCAGATGCAAGCGGGCCTCGATAATGCTGAGGAAGACCTGCGCAATTCCACGATTGTGAGCCCCATGGATGGATTGGTATTGTCCCGAGATGTGGAAGTAGGCGACGCCATCAGTTCGATTCTGATCCTGGGGTCGCAGGCCACCAACATCATGACGTTGGGGGATGTGAGCGAGGTCTACGTCAAAGGCAAGGTGGACGAAGCGGACATAAGCAAAGTCTACATGGGCCAGCCGGCGCGCATCGCGGTCGAGTCGCTCAAGGACAAGAAGTTTATGGGTAAAGTGACCAAGATCTCGCCGCTGGGCGTCGAGAAGGACAATGTTACAACCTTCGAGGTCCGTGTCTCCATCCAGAACCCTACCGGGGAGCTCAAGGCAAACATGAGCGCCAATGCGGAGATCATCCTCGAGGAGAAACAGAAAGTATTGATGGTCCCCGAGGCGGCGGTGATCTATGACAAGGACCGCCACACCTTTTTGGAGACTCCCGATCCCGGGTCCAAGACCGGCCGGCGCAAGCTCTCGGCGAAACTAGGCATTTCCAATGGCGTTAAGACAGAACTGCTGGAGGGCCTCAAGGAAGGGCAGCAGGTAATACTTCAGTGACAACGTCCGTAGTCCGTTGTCCGTGGTCCGTTGCACCCAAATAGGCCACTGAGCGGAGGCCACTGACGACAGACAACTGACAACGGACCACTGACAACGGACAGGCCATGGTTTTCCACGATCTCATCCTCGACACCTTGTGCACCTTGTGGTCGCACAAGCTGCGGACCTTCCTCACCATGTTCGGCATCGCCTGGGGGATCATCTCGATCACCCTGATGATTGCCGCCGGCGAAGGCCTGCGCGTCGGCCAAATGAGACAGCAGGAGACCTTCGCCAAGGACCTGATGATCATCTTTAATGGCCGCACCAGCATGCAAGCGGGGGGGCTGCGGGCGGGTCGTCAAGTGACCTGGCAGGCCGCAGATGTGCCCGCTGTGGCGGAGGAGGCTACGGCCTGCCGGTACGTCTTGCCGGAACTCGAGCGGGATAGCTTGTCCACGCGTAGTCTTTATAACAATGCCTCGCCGTTAGTCACGGGTTCCCTTCCCCCTTTCGCGGAGATTCGCTCCATCCGCGTCGCGGAAGGCCGGTTCTACGACTGGGGAGACAATGCCCAGGGGCGCCGTGTCGCCTTCCTGGGCAGTAATATTAAGAAGCAGGTCTTCTCGACTCGCCCTGCGGTCGGCGAGAGCATTTACATCAACAACCTCCCCTACACCGTGATCGGGGTCATGGAAAGCAAAGACCAGAACAGTTGCTACGACGGCTGGGACGTGGATAAGATTTTTGTCCCCTTCAACGCCATGCTGCGGGATTTTCCCACCAAACCTCCCCTGCTTTCCACCAGCCTCGATCACCTCTTGGTAGCCCCGAAGTCGCTCCAAGAGCACGAAGCCTGCAAGTGGCAAGTGCGCCGGGCGCTGGGGCGCATCCACAACTTCGACCCGCGGGACAAGGAAGCCGCCCCCATCTGGGACACGGTCGAGCAGGCCAAGGGATTTCAGAAGATCATGGACAGCATGAAGCTCTTTTTGGGGGCGGTGGGTATTACTACGCTGCTGCTGGGGGGAATCGGCGTAATGAACGTTATGTTGGTAGCCGTGCGCGAACGCACGCGAGAAATCGGGGTGCGCAAAGCGGTGGGCGCCAGCTCCCGCGCCATTCTGAACCAATTTTTCATCGAGGCGCTCATCGTCGTGCTGCTGAGCGGGGGCCTGGGCATGGGCATCTCCTACGGTCTTTGCGCGCTCGTCAACCTTATCCCTATGCCGGCCTTCTTTGCAGGTCTATTGCCCACTTGGAAGTCCGCCGTGATGTCGTTTGCGCTGTTGGGCACCATCGCCGTCTTCTCGGCGCTCTACCCGGCGCGCCGCGCCGCCACGGTGGACCCCATTGAGGCGCTGCGGTATGAGCCGGGAGGCTAGTCGTCAGTTTTCAGTTGTCAGTTTTCAGTTTCAGTTGCAAGACAGGGTCTTTTATGTAAGCTTCAGCGAGGACCGGTAGATATCAACCCGGTGGTGTGATTTTCGATTGCGGGTTTGTACTGATAACTGAGAACTGACTACTGAGAGCTAGGAGGCACCAGTTGCAGGACTTCAAGAAGCTCACCGTGTGGGAGAAAGGCCACCGACTGACTTTGGCTGTTTACAAGGCGACAGCGGGGTTTCCCAAGGATGAACTGTACGGCTTGACGAGCCAGATCCGGCGAGCCTGCGCGTCCATACCAGCCAACATTGCGGAGGGATGCGGGAGAACCGGGAGGGCCGAGTTGGGACGCTTTCTTCAAGTACCGATGGGCTCGGCCAGCGAGCTTGAATACCATCTTCTTCTCGCTCATGACCTCGCAATGTTGGGTGAATCCGAATACAGATCACTGGAGAGCCAAGTCGTAGAGGTCAAGCGCATGCTGAGCGCGTTTATCGGCAAGCTAAGGGTATGAGTCAGCTATCAGTGGCCAGTTTTGAGCTGTCAGTCGCAAGATGATGAGGGCCGCCTTCGTGAGACGCGGCGGCGAGCCTGTTTACGGGCAACTGATAACTGAGAACTGATAACTGAGGACTAAAAATGTTCCGCGAAATCTTCATGCAAGCCTGGTCGGCGCTCCGTCGTCAACCGCTGCGGAGTTTCCTCACCATGTTGGGGATCACCTGGGGCATAGCCTCCGTAGCTCTCCTGATCGCCTATGGGCGAGGGCTTCGCTCCGTGGTCGTCGCGGCCTTCGATGCCTTTGGCAAGGGAGCGGTGATCTGTTGGCCCGCTCAGACCAGCGAGCAGGCGGGAGGCCAGCGCGCCGGCAAGCAAGTGGTGCTCGAGAAAGCGGACCTGGATTTGGTTCGGGAAAACGCCACCCTGGTCAGGTCGGCCTGCCTGGAAACGGTGCGGTGGCTTCCCATCTCTTACGGTGACCGGCTGGCCACCACCGCTATTCGCGGGGTCTGTCCCGAGTATGGCCAAATGCGCAACGAGGTGCCTAGCGCCGGCCGCTGGATCAGCCCCGAGGACGTGCTCGATCGGCGCCGCGTGGTGTTTCTCGGTGGCCGTCTCCGGGAAAAGCTTTTCAGCGGCCAGCCTGCCGTGGGCGAAACGGTTCGCATCAGCGGCACCCGCTTCAGCGTGATTGGGACCATGGACCGGAAGATTCAGGACAGCAGTTATTTCACCAGCGACGACGAATCGGTCTGGATACCCTATTCCAGCGCTGGGGATCTCTGGAACACTCGCTTTGCCGCCGTGCTGGTTTTCGAGCCCCTCGCGCCTCGCTTCGAAAAGGAGGCCATGCGGCAGGTGCGCGCGGAGCTGGCCAAGCGCCAGCGCTTTTCACCCACCGACGAGCGCGCCGTCCAGATGTTCGGCCGAGAGCAGTTCCGGCCCATCATCGACGGCATCACCATTGGCTTCGAGGCCTTGTTCACCTTCGTGGGAGCGCTCACGCTGGGCATTGGCGGCGTGGGGCTGATGAATATCATGTTGGTGGCCGTGGAAGAGCGCGTGCGGGAGATTGGCCTGCGCCGCGCCCTGGGCGCCCGCCGCTGGCAAATCCAGTTGCAGTTCCTTGCCGAAGCGCTGGTCATCACGGTGATCGGCGGGGTCATCGGCATCGGCCTTGCCTACGCCGCCTCCGCCGCCATCGGACCGCTTCCCCTTTACGGCCCTCTCTACGAGGACACCTCCGGTAAAGGCGACATCCACCTCTATATTTCGCTCGGCACCGTCGCGGTTTCCACCGCCATCCTGATCTTCGTGGGCATCCTTAGCGGACTTGCCCCAGCCATCCGCGCCTCTCACCTTAATCCCGTCGAAGCTCTCCGCTACGAGTGAGCGCTCGTCCTGAGGGATGGCCCTTTCCGCCCCGGTGGAGAGGGCCGCAACAGCGCCAGGAAGCTTTCGCGAGAATCACTGCGGCTGGGAGCAATCTTCACCGGACACCTGGCGCCTTCTAAGGTATATTGTGCTGCCGCCGATAAGCGGGGATCTGCTCGTTCAGCGTCTCCTTGAGAAGTTGAATCTTCTTTTCCAGCGGTTCCAGCCAATAGATGTAATCTTCCTCCCACTCGTAGCCCAGGCGCGAATCACGTCGAGCAGTTTCGAGAGCTGAGTTGGTGCGGTCCAGTTCCGCTTTCAGGAGGCCGGTCATGCGGTCGAGATTCCGCTTCTGCTCGGCCGGCGAATCGCTCCTGGCCAGATGGAAACGCAGATCTTCAAATTCCAGCACAGCGTTGTTGCTGCGCAGCATCCGTTCCACTTGTTCAGCAAGCAGGACCTCGCGAAACGCATGTTGACGCTTGGAGGGGGGAGCTTTGAGCGCGGCCATGCGATAGCTCTTCAGTCCCTCGGCCATCTCATCCGCAGCTTTCAGCAGATACTTGTTGAAGACTCCGAGGCTCATTGGGCTGGCATAGCGTTCAGCAACGTTCGTGTGGTTTGTGAAATCGGGGTAAAGAACAAACTGGCGGGGGGAGTAAGGCCAATAGGGGTTCAGCGAGGAATCCCCCGACCAAATGGCCTGATCCGTCCAGGAGTGCTCCAGGGTCATGATGTGTGACCCCGGCTGCTGGAAGAATAGAGGATTGGCCACGGCGGCGTTTCCTCCGGAGGTCGGTCCGGTGTCGGGGTCATAGGTAATTGCCCTGCTGAAGTGTTTCCAGGCGCTCATAACGAGGTTCTCATTGCCCGCTCCGAAGTTCCGGCGCGCAATTTGGCGAAGCAAGGACTCGAGGGGCGGAGCGTCAGTCCAGCTATACCAACCCCGGAGCTCAGCGACGAAGTTGGGCTTGAAGCCATAACTCCAGCTCTCCATGGTTCCATCAACCCCGCTTTTTTCCAGCGCCTGGTAACGGGCATACCACTGGAAAGGGAATGGCAGGTAGGGCATCGTGCCGAATTGCCAACTGGCCCAGGTGTCAGCCTTGGTGTACATGCCGCGCATTCCGCGCTTATGTGCTTCGCTGATCTGGGCTTCGGCGACTTCAGCGGGCCCCACCTGACTGATCGAGTAGTCCCTGACCGAGCCATGTTGGCCGTCGAACTCAAAGTCTTTGCCGTTCTCGAAAGTCACAAGCGGAATCGAATCCTGGGGAAGTTGGTCGATCACGAATCTGTTGAGGTCCACGTATTCCGGCCGGAAGTCGACGTTGTAGTTCCAGGGCAAGACTTCAATGGCAGGATTCAGACGCTTACACTCTTCCGTCACGATGCGCACGCCCTGGGCCCAGTGCGCGGTCCAATCGCGCAAGTCCAAATTGCCTTGGCCCCCGGCTCCAAACCAGGTCTGGTAAAAAAAGCCTTCCGTGAGCAGAATGTAGCCCCGAATTTCAGGAAACTCTGCGACGATATCTCGCACCAGCTTGCGCAGTCCCGCTTCATTCTCGGCTGTGCCCGTATATAAGTAGACAATGGGGCAATAAAGCTTGATGCCATACCGCGCCGCGCGGCGGATCAGGTCGTGCACACGCGCGGGATCTTGCCGTCGCATCTTGTCCCAGTAGGGCGGCGGCCCGCCCACCCCGTTCGGATTGTCGTACACCGAGGCATAAATGGAGTCGAATCCGTAGCGGGACAACATGGCGAGATAGGAGTCCGGCCACTCCATCCAGCCCAGCCCTGAAAGGGTCATGCGAGCTTTGTACAAGCTGTGCCGAATGGTATTAAGGTGGCGAGGAAGATAGGGAGCTTCCCGCAAACTGAACCGCTCCTCCAGGTTGTACAAGCCGTACATGGCCCCCGCTTCGTCGTACCCGCACACGATGACTCGCTCGGGCGAGACCATGATTTGGTAATCCTTCCCACTTTTGAGCTCAGCTCCGCATCCGGGGAGGTCCTCGCGTCTCCCGGCTATAATCTCCTGCTTGCTGGTGGACCAGTCGGCAAGCGAAGGTCTCTCCTGTACGCCCAATTCCACTTGCATGGCATTCGCAAGATAGGAATGGAGCGCCTGAGCCGCTTCACGGAGAGGGCTTCCCGCGCCGGAGTGAATTACCAAGGTCCAGCCTTGGTTCGAGACCGCCATTTCGTCGGGACCCGGCTGGGCAGCAGAATCTCGCCGGCCCAATTCTGGGTCAGTGCCCGCAGTCAATTCTTTGACAAATGAATAGGACGGCTCAGTGGGGAGCGCCGCAAAAGCCTTGCGATCGAACTCCGCCGCGCTGGTCGGGGAGTTCTGCGCCAATGAAAACGAAGGGAGCAGGAACAGCAGTAGAAGCAACCGGACCGACAAAGCCCCGCGATGGGTTTGCAAGGTTCTCTGTAACATGAGTGTGACCCTCCAACAGAATCTCTGATCAGCGGGGATTTTATATCGAAATGACAACCTCCGAAAAGGCCGCACGAGGCCCGGCGTCACTGCGGATAAACGCGGATGAAGGCAGGCCTGTTATCTGCGTTGGTCTGGGTTTATCTGCGGCTGAAGTTGGCTCCTCGGCCAGGACTCGAACCTGGAACCCTTCGGTTAACAGCCGAACGCTCTACCATTGAGCTACCGAGGATTATGCGATCAGTGAAGCACTCTTGCCGTTGAACAAAGTGGGGCAGGGGCAAAGAAAAAACTTCGGCAGAGTGGAAATGCGGAGGACGCCTTAGGTTTTCTTCTCCTCATCCTTCTTATCGTTTTTCTTATCCGAGCCGCTATCCATGCCGCCCCGGATGGCATCCTTGAACTCTCGGATTCCCTTTCCCAAACCCTTTCCGAGTTCTGGCAACTTTCCTGGTCCAAACAGGATCAAAACAATCAGCAAAATGAAAATCAAATGGGTTGGCTGAAACAAACCCTCCATAACACTCCCTCCTCGCGCCCCCACCCAAGGTGAGCGGCGCCGCAAACCAACATATTATAACTCAGGCGGCAACGAAACCCAATCGAGATTTGAGTGACTTCCCCACTTGCCTCGTAGAGCTGGCCTTCAGGCCAGCACCTGCCGACCCTTCGCTACGCTCAGGGCAGGCTCTAAAGGTCGGCGCTACGCTCAAATGGCACCCAATCGAGCTTTACGCCCCTTGAAAACCATATTGGCTGGCTTCTTGTCTTCTTCCCAGCACTTCTGCAAGTAAAGAGCCAGATAGGTGCTGGTGATGTAATCCTGGGGCGAATACCCAAGCCGGGTCGCAACTTCGTCGATCCACTTCTCCGGCCCTTCCAGCTCGAGGTAATTTCCTATGGGCGTCTCGTCGTACGCTACTTGCGCCAGTTCATGGGAATCCGCTCGATGACCTGCGGAATAGAGGGTCCGATACTTTTCGTAAATGAACACTTGCTTCAATCCCAGGCTCTTCAGAACCTCGCCCAGGAGAACCCCGTCTTCGACTCGGGTCTCGATCTCGCGTCTACTTGCGTACTGCTGCGTGCCGAGCAAAGCTCCCTTGAACGTCAACATGTCTTCGCCGCCGGCAAAACGCAATCGCAGAAGGCGCCCTGACCTGCCCAGGCGAAGGTCCGGGAAGTCGAAAAGGTAATTGCTCTCCAAGTGCCGCGCCTTAATAACTTTGAAACCCAGTTGAGACAGCCGTTTCTGCACCTTGCTGCTGTCGCCGGCCAGCAGCTTGATTTCGGTTTCGCAGCGGTGCTCCATGCCGGGGTAAGAAACTGTCCTCAAAACTCGCGATCCAGCATGAAATCGGGCAAGGACCGCAGGGCCTCCTTGTAAGGCGTCTCGGGAAACATTTCCAGGCAGCGTTTGGCCTTCTGAGCAAATTCCTGGGCCTTTTCTCTGGCAGCCCGCAAGGTTTTATACCGGTCGATCAAGTCCAGAATCTCACTGAATCGTGGGGAGCTGAAACCGCCCTCCTCGAGCACAGACCTTACCTTCTGAGCTTCCTCGCGGGCACAGCGTTGCAACAGGTAGATCAGCGGCAGCGTGACCTTGCCTTCGCGAAGGTCATTGCCGATAGGCTTTCCCAGGATCTCCTCGGAGGAAGTAAAATCCAGCACGTCATCAATAAGCTGGAAGGACAACCCAAGATTGTGGCCATAAGCAGCCAACTGGCTTTCCTCCTCCTCGCACTTTCCTGCCAGCAGCGCGCCCAATCGCAGGCAAGCGGAAAACAGGCAGGCCGTCTTGCGATAAGCCAACTCGAAATAGACCTCTTCGGGAACGTCGATCCTTCTCTGCCAAGTCAGTTGCATCAACTCGCCCTCGACCATGGTCTGCGTTAAGGCGACGAAGAGGTCCAGGATTTTGAAGTTGCGTTCCGGCAGGGCAATGTTAAACGCCTGCATGTAAAGCCAATCCCCGGCCAGCACGCTCAAGTGGTTGCCCCAGCGGGAATTGGTGGAAGGCTGTCCCCGGCGCGTTTCCGCTCCGTCAATCACGTCGTCATGAACGAGCGTGGCGGTGTGAATGAGTTCCACCACGGTGCCGAGCCGAATCGCCGACCGGCCCTCAAAACCGCAGAGTTTGCAGGCGAGCAGCACCAGGGCGGGCCGCAGCCTTTTGCCTCCGCTGCCGCGCAGGTATTGACCGATCTCCGTGATGGGCGGAACGCTGGAAATGCTCTGGAGGGAAAACTCCTCTTCCACTTTCTGGAGGTCAGCGCGCACCAAGTCGAAAATTTCTTTGCTGGTCAGGCTATTGACGAAGGCCAAGTGTCAATTCCCCATCGTCCCTTCGCTTCCGAAACGCCCGCTCAAGTTTTGCAGGGGACAGGAGGTTCTGGTTGCAAAGCTAAATATTCCCACAATTTGCACCTGAAGGGAAGCCTGAACTTACAATTGGAAAGGCGCAGACCTGCCTAGGCCCTCTCAAAATAATCGTGCCGCGGGGGGTGATAAATGATCTTCAATTCCGGCGTGTCAATGCGTCTCCTCTGGCGTCGCGACTCGAAGAGAAAAGAGAGCGCCCCGGTGGTCAACAGCGTTCTCTCCACCGGGTAAAGCGGCTTGCCGGTCACAAACATTTTCTCGATGCAGTACACCAAGCCATCAAAATGGGCCAGCAGGCGCCCGTCCTTGGTAAAGCCGAAGTGCGTCGCGGCAGGCTGGGGACGCCCCTCGAGCTGGCCGGCGAACAGAAAATCGCTCGCGTGGCCATCGAGCATGTAGCTCGCCGCCCGGAATCCCTCGCGGTATTCGAGAAGAAACAGCACCGGATGTGGGCAGTTATCCTCAGGCCGGCCGGGCTTGACCTTCGGGTCGGTGGCCAGCGCCGCATCTAACAGCGGGGCGCTCCATCGCCCGGCCTCGCCGTCCCGCCACTTCCAAACGGCTTCCCCCTCCACCATTTCCACCGCCGCCACTCCTGTCTCCGCGCCCTTGCGCCTTTCCACCATGCATTGGAGCGCCTCCAGGGTGTGAAACCCGTAGGCATCGATGTCTCCGTAACCCACCGAAACCGCATGCTCGAGCCGGCATTCGAGCGGCAGCTCGAGTTCCGGCACACGGATCGTCACCGGAATGGAGGAGCCAGCCATCAGCGGAAACTTCAGCTCGCGCGACCAGTCGTACATCTGCTTCGCCTTTGGCCACGAGTAGGAAAAGTGCTTGTCGCAGTAAACCGGCACGGACCGCCCGCTTGTGCGGAAAACCTCCACGATCTGGCTGTAGAGCTCGAAGCGGGGGTAAAGCTTCTGGCCCACGTCGTTCGTCGGGTAGTCGCCATGCTCGCCCACGAAGACCACGCCATCTACCGCGAGCTTGTCCCCGCCCAGCGTGAGCGCCTGGGCGATTGTCGGGTAGATCCGGAACCCGTATTTCGCGGCTAGACCACGGCTCAAATCGTTGCTTGAAACCTGGTCGGTGTACATCGAGACGATGCGGGTTTGCGGCTCCGTCCACACTCCGTCGGGACTGTAGCCTGCCAGCATTCGTCCGATGATGACTGCGGCATGGCTCTTAAGCCGGCGGTCGTCGGTGTACATGGTGACGATCGCGGCGATCTTCTTCTTCGGCTTCGCCGAGCCGGCTTTTGCCGCTCGCGCGAATTCCAACACGCTGGCTGCCAGGAAATTACGGCGTTTCATATCAGTTCTTCCTTATCCCCGTGGGATTCAGTTCAAGGACTCCGATCGGCCTTACCGCGCCGGCGATGAATCGTAGGCCACGCACAGGCATCCATTATCTCTAAGCAGCGGATTCTAGACCGAAACAGGAAAGGAAGCAAAGCCATGGCCAACGACAAAGCTCTGCGTCAACACCTTCTAAATCTGCTCAAGGGTAGTGACGCGCACGTGCCTTTCGATGCAGCCTTCAAGCATGTGCCGGCGAAACTGCGTGGCAAAAGGCCTCAGGGCGCCCAGCACTCACTTTGGGAAGTTCTCGAGCACCTGCGCATCGCCCAGTGGGACATCCTCGAGTTCTCCCGCAACCCCCATCACAAATCCCCGGAATTTCCGTCCGGCTATTGGCCTCGCACGGCGGCCCCTCCGGATGAAACAGCCTGGGAAAAGAGCATCCAGTGCTTTCGCCAGGATCGTGAGGCAATGTGCGCCCTTGTGGGTGACGCATCCACTGATCTGTTCGCCAGGATTCCGCATGGGGACGGTCAAACCATCCTGCGCGAGGCTTTGGTCGCTGCCGACCACAACGCCTACCACGTGGGCGAAGCCGTGCTGCTCCGCCGTATACTCGGGGCTTGGCACTAGTACTTGGTGACGAGATTGGCCGTTATTTCAAGCATCACCAAAGAAATGATTTAGGCTCCGCCGATGTAACGCGGACTTACGGCACTAAGTACTAGTGCCGTGTTACGCCAATGGGTGAAACACGCCAAGCGCAAGCTGTCATGCTGAGCGAAGCGAAGCATCCCCGCATTTAGCCGAAGAAAACAAATGCGGAGACCCTCCGCGGCGCTCAGAGTGACAGACCATTGACTGTCTCACTTTCTTCGGTAACGGAGCTGGCGCAGTGCGAAGCTCTGCGAGCGGGCGACTGCGGGCTTAGCTTCCGCGCGCCAAGACATTAACCTGCCCATAGCCCTTCCGCGTTCTCCGGCTCCGGGCACAAGTTCGGCAGGTGCGCCCAAGCCGGCGGCTTAACAGTTGAGGGCCCAAAAAAACTTCTTGACCTAATCGCAATATTGCGATATCTTCGCGGGTGGCTGGGAAAGGAGGTTAATGTCTGTCACCACCCTGGTCTTTTTCATGGACGAAGATGGAGTATGCCCCCTGCTGGTGTGGTTGGACCGGTTGCCTGCGAAAGTGCAAGACAAATGCATTGTGCGAATTGAGCGGTTGGCAGAACGGGGGCACGAGTTGCGCCGTCCGGAGGCCGACTTCCTCCGGGACGGCATTTACGAGTTGCGGGCCAGCTTTCAGTCGGTGAACTATCGGATGCTCTATTTCTTCCCTCAGCAAACGGCGGTGATCTCCCATGGACTGACCAAGGAGAAGGAAGTTCCCGACAGGGAGATTGAATTGGCGATTCGCCATCGCGAGCTATTCGAGAAGGACCCAGCTAAATACACCTATGAGGAGCCTGACCATGAATAACACTCGGAAGACATCCAATGCCGTTCGGATTCTTCATCGCCGCTACGTCGGCGAAGACGCACAGCGGAAGGCATCCTTGGAACAGGAGCGGGTAAACGCCGAGGTCGCCCGCACCATCTATGAACTTCGCGAGCAAGCGGGGCTCAGTCAAAAAGAGTTGGCGGAGCGAGTCGATACAACGCAATCCGTCATCAGCCGCTTGGAAGATGCGGATTACGAAGGGCACTCGTTATCGATGCTAAACCGGATTGCGAAAGCCCTCAACCAACAGGTTCGAGTCGTCATGCGGCCGAAGGAACGGGAGCAGGAGACCGTAAGATTGGCCTTCCGCGAAGTGATAAGGGGACTCCGGAAGGAGCAAGGGCTAAGCCTTGACCAGCTTGCGCGAAAAATCGACGCGCCAGCCGAGGAGTTGGCGGAATTAGAGCGGGATAGCACATACCGTCCCACCCCCCTTATGTTGTACAGGCTCAGCCGTTTTTTTGAGATCCCACAGAGAACGCTCGCGCTCCTCGCGGGGGCCATCAAGGATGTGCCGGCAGCATTTTATCAGCAGGCATCAAGTTTTGCCGCGCAATCAGAATCATTCTCTAAGCTGACCAATGAAGAAAGAAAGCTACTGGATGAATTTGTGAAGTTTCTGCGCACTGAGGTCCATCAAGAATGAGCGCCATTGACGAGTCGACTCGAAGAGAGAGCGACAATATCGTAGAAGGTATGCTGCGCGACAGTGACCTGCGGAAGCCACCGATCCAGATCATCGGCATACTTGAGTATTTGAAGGTTCATCGAGATTTTTATAG